>JAEEGL015715986.1_pt1 | contig 21042 bp, 21 predicted proteins | sample 9134231 | NCBI WGS metagenome assembly JAEEGL01 (sample SAMN16246548, study PRJNA631951) | gut metagenome | biome: gut microbiome; feature: rumen; material: fiber-attached | host: Bos | place: Iran: Karaj | collected 2018-10 | reverse complement strand
TCCTCGGTCAGCTGTCCTGCAAATGTCTCTGCATTCACAAACTCAGCCTTCTTAAAGAACTCGCCTATTTTATTATAATGTTTATTTTTGGCTTAATTTTGCAAATAGTTATTTGATTTCTTGCTTTTCTCGATTTTTATCTATATCTTAGCAACATTCGTTCTTTGACTTATTGAAACAACGACCTTGAAGCAAAAGGCAACGGAAAAGAAACAGCAACTACTAAGACAATAGAAAACACGAGATAGCAATTAAAAAGATAACTAGTTAAGTAGTAAACATTAATTATTAATTTAAATATCAGAAGTTATGAAGACAATTATTTTATCACGTGTTTCGACTATCAATCAATCACTAGAGCAGCAGACAAAAGAACTAGTTGAGATTGCAGTAAAAGACGGTTACGACCGTAAGGACATTATTGTTATTGAGAATAAAGAATCAGCTATCAAGAATGACGAAGAACACCGTTTGGGACTAGTTGAAATGAAAGAAGCCATTTTAAACGACCCTACTATAAACTGTGTCTATTGTCGAGAGGTAAGCCGTGTTGGCCGTCGATATGACGTACTACAAAGTATTAAAACATTTCTAGTTACTAACAAGATTCAATTAGTAGTTTGTGGTACTACAAGAATTGAACTACTTGATAAAAAAGGCGATATTACTCTAATTGGTGGGCTTATGTTCGAAATTGCTTGTCAGTCTGCAATACAAGAGATGGAAGAAAAGAAATTAAGATTTGCGCAAGGTAAACAGAAAGCAATGAATGAGGGTAGAATTGCAAGCGGTAAACCCATCTTTGGTTACTATACAGATAGTAACGGTATTATCCGCATCAATGAAGAAGAAGCGGAAATTGTAAAGTACATCTTTAACACCTACGTTAATACAGAACTAAGTACTAAAGCAATATACCGTGAACTACTTGCACAAGGTAAGATGAAACGTTATAAGAACGAGGAAACTGGACGTTTTCAAATTCAACGTATAATTTGCAACCTTGCTTATAGTGGTGGTATTTCTAACGCTAGCGGATTTAATATAGAACCCACACAAATTAACCACTACGATGCAATTGTAACTGAGGAATTGCAAAAGAAAGCTATTGCCAAATGCAAGTCCGCAAAATCACAGCCAAAATCACTTACCAAAAACGTATATTATGCTAAGTCTTTGGTTAAATGCACTTGCGGCCATACAATGGTAGCTAATAGCAGTATGAGAAGTTACTATTGCCCTTATTGCAAGAAAACAATACCCATTAACCACATTGATTATATAGCTTGGAACGAATCCACTATAGTTAAATCACTGCAATTAATGAGGGATAACAAAGCAGATGTTGAAAACGCTACTAACACAATAGCGGACAATACTAGAAAGATAGATACCGCAAACGCTAGGTTGGTAGAACTAGATGAACTAGAAGAAAGTATTGCTAGTACAGCATTAATGATAAGCAATAAAGACAAACGTCAACAGTTCATTAGTAAGAAACAAGTAGAACTAACTGAGGAAAGAAAGAAGATAAATAACACTATCCTCAAACTACAAGAAACTAACGAGCAATTTGCACAGTATCTAGAATCACTAGAAAGTGATAGAGTAGTACAACCAATGTTAATAGAAGATGATAACCAACGTAGAGAGTTGATAGCAAGCGTTATGGATTCAATCACACTAACAGAAGTTGATAACCTACACACCAAAATTACAGTCATTCCTAAGAAGTCTGTATATATTGCAGATTATCCAACTAGTTATATATACGACAAATCTACAATGCCTTACCCTAAACTAATACAAGTTGTAGGCGATGTTAAAGAAGATGTAACTAAACAAATCCCTAAAAGATTTACTTATAAGAAGAAAAGAGTAGCCTAACAAGCTACTCTTTTTTTTGTTTCCACTTGTACCAAAAATTTTCGTTGATACTTAATTAATCCCCCCTAACCTCAGAATCTTTGACGTGGTTTAAAATCCCCCTCCAAGAATCAAACCCACACAAACGCTACATTCTATCTTAGGCTTTGGATATATGGAACAGCACACTTAAAGCAATATTCAATCTAAGGCTATTTCCTGACGTTCTAAGGCGTTATAATACACAATTAGTATAACTTATCATCTAGAAGATAACAAAGGAATTATAAACAAAAAAAACTGCTACCATCTAGAAAGACAGTAGCAGCAAATAATGAATAATTGAAATATTTAAAAAATTATGTCTAATAATAATTCAAGTAAGAAAACCTAGCAAGGCAAAAAATAATGTATAATGGTAAAAGACAAATAAAACCTTGCTAGGTAGAAAATAACTAAGTAAAATTCATTAAAGAACTTTATCTATATATAAATATTAGCTAAGTTAGAAAAATATTCAATAGTTAACTATTTTTTTTTCTGTTGATTAAAATGTAGTAATCCGTGGTGATACTGGCAAAGAGCCATCAAGTTATTGGGGTCAAGAAGTCTACCTAGTCTTTGCTCGTCTGTTAGCCCATCTGCAAAAGGGCTGTTAATATGGTGTACGTCTGTTGCACTTGTTATTGTGTTTTCTTTCTCGCACATTTCACAAAGTGGGTGGTGTATCAAGTAACCCAATCTTAGTTTTTTCCACTTGCTGTTATTATATAGTTTTACCCTTAGTTTCTCTTTGTCGGTTCTGTTACGTTTTCTTTTATTACTGTTTTGCCATCTAGTTTTTTTTGCTGGAAATCTGTTTATATAAGGCATTATATTTACTACTATAGTTGGTTAGGTCGAAATCGAATACCTTTGCATCAGATAGTTTGAAACGATATACTTTCTTTGTTATAGTACTAGTTCCATTACAAGTATTTCTTTTCATTTCTACAAGGTCTTTTTCTGATTTCACAAATAAATCTCTATTTACATTCCAAACTGCTATTTTATTGCAATTTGGATAAATGACAATATATAGTTTTTTATCGTTATCAAAGTGGATTAGACTAAACCACTTTTCCCATTCAAAGAAACAATCAACAGCTAAATTGAAATTGTCTAGTGTAACCCTACTTTTTATTTCCACATCGTAGGTTTGTACTTTCTTATTCTTTGTTGTTGCTGTTAGTTGCAGGTCGATTCCACAATATTCATCTACACCATCTTTATAATCTGCAATCCAATTGATATTGGTGAATGAATCACAAAAAGCACTGATAACGCTATTATCAAGTTCTGAAAAGCGTTGGTGATAACGTTTACTTGTCTTCATATACCAACCAATTTAGAATTACTTTATTAATAGAATCTTGATAAACCGCTTGTTTCGCTTCTGAATAAGTTGAAAGTCTCTTTTTTGTTAATTCAAGAATTTCTATTTTGTAATAATTCTCTTTGGTTCTTTGCTCTATTAAATAGAAGTTGAGAGCATACGAAAAACCTAGTGCAATCACTAGTGCTAATGTTCCTAAATACTTTTTCATAATCAAGATATATTTTTAGTTAATTATTTGTCTTTTACTATAAATATATCTGAGTTTTGAAAAGTACTAGTTTAAATGAAAAAAAGTGTGCAAAACTTCAAACTTTGCACACTTCTTAATTTAGAGATTGATTATTAATTGTATTTAGTTTGCTTTAATGTACACAGTAGAAAGTAACTTTTATTTTTTGTGTTTCCTTTGTTTCGTTTTTGTCGAAATAGAAGTAATCATTATTTTGCATCTTACCAATAAATTTCCTATCGGCAATTTCTGTAAAATGTGATTGGTATTTTTTAAATTCGCTATACGCTATTCCTTTGAAGTAGCTACAAGTTTTTTCTACGTTTGGTTCTCCTAAATCGTTAGTGTTGTAATCACTATAGTTAATATCAAAAGAGATTGTTTTATAACTACTAAAACCGCTAATAGTTAGAACTGGGTTATTAGTTGTTGATACTATTGGATTATCAACCGACTTTAAGATATATTCGTATCTACAAAGATAATCTATAGTAGGTTCTTTTTCTATTTCCTCACTATTACTTGAACTACACCCAAACAGTAAGGCTAGTAGCGAAAAACCAAATAAAAGTTTCTTCATTATCTAAGCACTTTTAAGTTAAACATCTTGGAACTGTTGCAAAGATATAGTTTATTTCTGACAATTCCAAATTTTTAGAAACTTTTTTTAGATTCTGTGTTTTTTGAATCTTTCTTGTATTAGTTTCTTGGTTAGTTCTTTCTTCTTTTCCTCAGTTATAAAACCTTGATTGAACTGTTTAGTAATATACTCTATAGCCTTATTACATTTGTCTAGTGATTCATTAGAACTTGGTATAACCATTTCAACGTATCTTTCAACTAAGGCTTCACACTTTTCTACTATTTCTTTATCTAGCTTGCTTGGTAGTGCCCTTGTTTCAATCTTTACTTGTGGAGTTGGTACAACACTAGCCGTTTCAATGGTGCTTTCTTCAAATTCTGAAAGTATGTGTTTCAATTCCTCAGATTCATCAACACCACTGTTTGAAGATAGCACAAAATCTAAGTCTAATTCCTCAGTATCTTGTGTATTGGTATTTTCAATTTCTAGAGTTACCATTTCCTGACGTTCTAAGCCCTTTTCGTCTATTGGGCTTGGTGTTTCCTCACTAGTTGACTGGTCGAGGCTTAAAGGGGTGTTTCCTGTGTTATAGGTCACTTTAAAGCCTTTTTCCTTATAGTTGATGGTGTTTAAGTGCAGTTCCTCAGTGTTTGTGATTGTGTTGAAATTGTACTTTTCCCATTCCTTGAACTTGCTAGTATTGATTCGGTAGTAACTTGTTTGTCTGTGATTGGTTCTTACTTCTAACAATCCGTATTGGTATAGACTTTCTAGAACAGCTATAGTTAAGTTTCTACCTATCTTGAAATCTTGTGTTAGTTCCTTGATACTTCTATAGAAGAAACCATCAGAATCTGCAAAGACACTTGATAGTTGAAGTAATACCACTAAAGCGTTTCTAAGATTACCGTCAAGGGCAAAGAACAAGTTAGTTGGAACTGAAATAGAATTATAGTTAAAGTTACTTGGTGTTGTAGTTTCCATTTTTGATTGGTTTTAATTAGTTATTTTCCTTTTTAAGTGGGTTGGAACTACCTTTAAAGTTCCAACCCCATCTAATAATAAATATCTTGATTAAATGAAAAGTTTCTTTTCTATACTTAAAATATAATCATTTTCTTCAAAAAATCAAGTCTATTTCAAAAAATTGTTTCTAGGTAAACCCCAATAATATATTAATATTAAAATATTCTTTTAAATCTATTATATTTTTCTTTTTTCTATTATTATATAATTAATATATTAAACAAGATTCTTTCTATAAGAATCTTGTTATATTATATATATTACTATTTAGTATAATATATTATATAATATATAATTGGGGTTTACTCAGTAAACCCAAACAGTATTTTATTATTATTGGGTTTACTCAGTAAACAGTGTCTTTGAAAAATATTATAGATTTATAATAAAATTAAATCCTGAAAAAATCTTAAATTTCTTGGTTATCTCAATTTTTTTTTGTATATTTGCAATAATCGAGGTTGAGAAAGTAAGATTATCAAGGTTAATTAGTTCTACTTTGGATAACGTTTAAAAGTACTTTCGAGATTTTCTAAATGTGAATTTGAGTAACTAGAAAAACACAACTTTCAACTAGTTCAAATGGTATTACAAGTACTACTTGTAGTGGTTCTTATTGTCTCTTAACTAATCCTAATTATTAGGTGTATTTGATAATATTTTTTATTTAAAAATTTTTTTATTATGTTTGAATACATACCAACAAAAGGTAATGAAATGAAGTTGTACGACCACTCAATAAATGAGTTTGTAGACTTCGATAGAAAAAACATTTTGCACGTTATGGCAGTCAAAATGAAGTTGTTAATTAACGCTGCAAACACTCTATTAGATGCTTACTCAAAAATCGAAAACTGCAAAACTATTAGTGATTGTTCAACAGATGTTGATGATACTGATAACTTGGAAACTTATTGGTTAGATGCACTCTTTACAAGTGATGAACTTAAAGTAAATGCAGCCAAACACGACCAAGTTTGTATGCAGGTTGATGCAGATGGAAACTGGTATTAATTACTAGTTTCTGCTGCTTTATAAATATTTTCCAATGTGCCTACGGTCTGTGAAGATAGTAGGCACTAATTTTATATATTAATACTTTTGAAATCAAGTAGATATTTATCTTAAAAGTATCAATATATGAGCAAAAACGATTATTCAACAAATACGATTAAGTATATTACAAACGTAAAGAAGTACCTTAAAGAAAAATACGGAAAAGTAAACAATGAATGGGAAACAATACTAGAGATATTAGCAGATAATCTAGAACTATACCAACAGTGTAGAGAGGGTATCAAGAAAGATGGTTTGTTGCTAGTAGCCAAAAATGGTGCAATGACTAGAAATCCACTAATAAAGACCCAATTAGATGCACAAATACAGATTAACAAGTTACTAGATTCTTTTGGGCTTACTCCAAAAGCAGCAGCAAAGATTAACCTAACCAATGAAGATGATGAAGAACTAAAAGAGTTGCTAGGTGAGTAAGTTAGATTCTAAATATACTGATTACGCTACTAGGGTTCTTAGTGGTGAAATAGTTGCAGGTGAGTTGATTAAACTCGCTTGCAAACGCTTTATATCTTATCTAGAATCAGATACCATTACTTTTGATGAAAAGAAAGCAGATAAGGTTGTTAACTTCATCGAGAAACTAACCCTATCTACTGGAAAGTTTGCACACCGTAAGTTTAAACTATCAGAGTGGCAGAAGTTTGTGATTTATTACGTGTATGGCCTAATATATAAAGATAGTGGTTTAAGGGTTACACGTGAGGTTTATTTACAGCTGGCTAGAAAAAGTGGTAAGACAGCATTAGCAAGTGCAATGGCTTTATATCACTTGGTTGCAGATGGTGAAAACGATGGGCAAATAATATTTGCTGCAAATAGTACAGCACAAGCCCAATTAGCGTTTACAATGGCTACCAACTACGTTAGTTATATAGACCCAAAAGGGAAATACTTCAAGAAATATAGAGATAGTATCAAGTTTCCCCTAACAAAGTCAATAATGAAAGTAGTTAGTGCAGATGCAAATAGACTAGATGGCTTAAATATTTCAGCAGCAGTAATTGATGAGTATCACGCAGCACCCAATAATGCTGTTAGTGAGGTTCTTAGTAGTTCTGTAGGTATGAGGACACAGCCACTTATTATATATGTAACCACTAGCGGTTTTGACTTAACAAGCCCTTGTTACACGATGCGTAATACTTGCGTTGAACTTCTACACGGCAAATTGCAAGATGATTCACTAGCGGCTTTCATCTTTGAATTAGATGAAGATGATGATATAGAAAACCCTATCAATTGGGTTAAGTGCCAACCAAACTTAGGTTTAACAGTAACAGAAGATTATATTAAATCCGAACTAATCAAGGCTAAAAACAACCCTAGTTTAATGACAAACTTTAAGACCAAGATACTTAATAAATGGGTTGCAAGTGCTGTAGGTGAGTGGATACCAAGCGAATATATTTTGAAGTGCTCAGAGCAAGTTAAACTAGAAGATTGGAGCAACTATACTTGTTTTGTTGGTTTGGACTTGTCGAGCGTTTCAGATATGACAGCAATAAGCGTTTTAATCTTTGATAACATCAACCAAAAATATATGTTTAAGAACTATTACTTTTTACCACAATCAGCACTAAGTGAAAGTAGCAATAGGGAAAAATACAGAATATGGAATGAACAGAAGTATTTAGCCCTAACAAGTGGTAATGTTGTAGATTACAATTACATCTTAAACAAGATTCAAGAAATTAATAAAATAGTTCCAATAGAAGCGATTAGTTACGATAGTTGGCAAAGTACAGCCCTTATTATCAAGTTAACTGAATTGGGGTTTAACTGTGTTCCATTCTCACAAAGTATTGGTAGTATGAATAGACCAACACGACACTTAGAAATGATTTCAAGAAATGGGCACTTGGTGCTAGATGATAATCCAATTACTAGATGGTGTTTTGCTAACTGTGAACTGAGAGAAGACTATAACAATAATGTAAAGCCACAGAAACTAAACAAGATGAGTGAAAACAAGATTGATGGAGTAGCAGCAATGTGTGATGCACTAGGGCACTACTTAACGGAACCCCATTATGATAACACACTAATCTCGATAAAGTAAAAGGTAACAAAAATAGTTGTTACCTTTTTATTTTTTCAAGTTCCAAACTATTTATTGTTAAGTTAATAATCTGGTAAAGAAAAAGGGATAATGAGATTTTTTGGGAAAGAAAAAAATGAAGAAAAACGTGAACTACAGTACGTAGGTTGCAATGCTAGTGGGGCTTTACCTTTTTTTCCAAGCAGTAACACAAATTCTGCAATGAATCTTAGTGCAGTTTATAGAGCAGTTGAACTAATAAGTAATTCAATTGCCACACTACCAATTAAGATTCTTATTAGTGATGAAAGTGGTAATAATGAAGCCGAAAAACACCCACTTAATTACGTCTTTTCAGACCGTAACACACACAACTTGATTAGTAAGTTTACGCTATTCAAATTACTTGTGCAATCTGTTCTGTTGCGTGGAAATGGATTTGCACTAATTGAGAGAAAAGGCGATAGGGTTAACAGTCTTAGATACCTAGAGCCGAACGATGTACAAATAGTATTCGATAAAGTGAGAAATACACTTTATTACGATGTACCATTAATTAAGAAACGTGTAGAGCCACAAGATATGTTACACTTTGTAATGTTCAGTTACGATGGTATTAAAGGCTTATCCGTACTTCAAAATGCAGCTAGAAGTCTTTCTATAGCGCACGCAAGCGAAAACGCTGCAAAAGGATTCTTTGATAATGGTATGATGATTAACGGTATATTGAAAGTACAAGGTCCTGTTAATCAGAAACAAAGGGAAGATTTACGTGCAGCGTGGAATGAGACTTACACAGCAAATGGTAGTGGTATAGCTATACTTCAAGGAAATATGGATTACCAAACTATCCAATTATCAGCGAAAGAAAGCCAAATGTTAGAAAGTAGACAGTTTGGCGTAACTGATATAGCAAGATTCTTTGGGGTTAGTCCAATCTTACTTGGTGACTTATCAGCGAAAACCAACCTAAACACCTTTGAAGCACTCCAGAATGATTTCTTAGTACACACCTTACAGCCTTATATAGTAATGATAGAAAACGAGTTAAACAGAAAGTTACTAAAGCAATCTGAAACCAACCTATCTATTACTTTAGAGACCAACGAAATACTAAGAATTGACAAAGCAGCACAAAGTAACTACTATTCAACATTGATTAGTAGCGGTGTACTATCAATTAATGAGGTTAGAAAAGAGATTGGTTATAATGGTATTGGTGAAGATGGCGATAAACACGTAATACCGTACACAGATATTAACCAAAACTTAATCAACAATAACGATAATGAGGAAAAACAGATAGAAGATGAAAAGGATTAAAAATAGTGATATAAATTTTAAACTAAATCCGAAATTAATTAACCTAGAGGATTTTTCTATAAAGTTCTATACTGTTAATAGTGGTACTTTCTTTGTTAGGAAAAACCAAGATGATGTTGTAGCAATTGAACGTGAAGCGACCATATACGATGAAGATGTAATTGCAAGTGGTGGTACAAAGGTTACTGAATATTTTATCAAGTTGGATTGGCACGAATTACAAAACATTGGTGAGGGTGTTTTAAGTTACAAGGCTATTAACAATAAGTTTGATACAGGCTATTACGATACTTGGTATAATAGACTTGTTCAACAGTCAACCGAATATTACATTGACAGCGATGTTACTGTAGACCCTGCCGAAGATAAAAATTACGCTGAAATGTTGACAGACCTAGACGAAAGATTAGGTTTGGAGCAGTTAGAACGTACAGAAGCGGACACTTATATAAGTGGTGTAGTTGATAGTTATATAGCAAGCAATGACGAAGCACTGGCAGATGAAATTGCACGTGCAATCAGTGCTGAGACAGAACTAAACAAAGCACTTAGTGATGAAATCGACAGAGCAACCACAAGAGAGGTTGAACTAACAGACCTATTGAACAATCTTAGGCAAGATTTAACAGACGAAAGCGAAATAAGAAGTAGTGCAGACACTTCAATTTGGAACGCCTTAAATAGTGAAGTTCTACGTGCAACTAGTGCAGAAACAAAGATTGCCAACGACCTTACAGCAGAATCACTAAGAGCAACCAATAAAGAAGATGCAATCAGTGGTAAGTTAGATACTTATATAGCTAGTAACGATTCAGCATTAGCAGCGACCAATACAGCCCTATCTAACGAAGTAACACGTGCAACTGGAGTTGAAAGCGTTTTGTCTGCTACAATCGTTTCAAATTATGATACCCTTACAACTGCTATTGCTAATGAGAAAACACGCTCAGAGGGTCAGGAAACTGCCTTAAATGCAAAGATAGATGCAGAGACCACTAGAGCCACAGCAAAAGAAGATGCAATAAGTGGTGCTTTAGATACCTATAAAGTTAGCAATAACACTGCATTACAAGCAGAGATAACAAGGGCGTCAAGTGCTGAAACCAAGATAGCTACAGACCTATCAACCTATATTGCTAGTAACAATCACGCATTAGCAGACGAAGTTAGCAGAGCAACAGCAGAGGAAACAAGGTTAAATAACGCTTTAACAGCAGAGACAGCAGCAAGGGAAAATGAAGTAACACGTGCAACAGCTGTTGAAAACGCTATCAGTGGTATTGTTGAAAACTACATCGATTCAAACAATACAGCCCTATCTAACGAAGTGACACGTGCAACTAGTGCAGAAACTAAGATAGCAACAGACCTAGCTAACTATATTGGTACAAACAATACAGCACTTTCAAATGAGATTTCTAGAGCAACAGAGAAAGAAAACATTATTAGTGGTAGACTTGAAAGTTATATTTCAACCAATGACGTTGCACTAGCAAGTGAGATAAACAGAGCAACCAATAAAGAAAACGCAATCAGTGGTAAGTTAGATACCTACATTAGTTCTAACGATGCAGCATTAACAGCAGAAACCACACGTGCAACTAGTGCTGAAACCAAGATTGCTACAGACTTATCTACTTATATTGCAAGCAACAATCACGCTTTACAAGATGAAATAGATAGAGCCACAGCAAAGGAAAATGCAATTAGTGGAAAACTTGATACTTATATAGCTACTAACAATAGTGGAGTAACAGAACTTGAAACCGCATTAAATAACGAGATTTCAAGGGCTACAGCCAAAGAACTAGAGTTAAGCGGTTATGTTGATACAAGGGTAGAACAAATTATCAGTGGGGCACCTGCAGCACTTGATACTTTAAAGGAAATTGCAGAAAAGCTAGCAGATGATGATGACGCAATAGCAGCCATTATAAACAGTATCACAGCAGAAGAAAGTGCAAGAACAAATGCAGATATAGCACTAGGAGTTAGGATAGATAACTTAACCACTGCATCTACAGCAGCAATCACAGCAGAAGCAAACAGAGCGACAGCAGCAGAAAATGGTATTAATAACGCTATCAATAATGAGGTTACAAGGGCTACAAGTGCAGAAACTCAGTTATCTACTACCATTAATGGTGAAATCAGTAGGGCTACAGCGAAAGAAGATGCACTTGATACAAGAATAGATAACTTAGTAAGTTCTACTACTTCTAACCTTAATAATGAAGTAACACGTGCAACAGCTGTTGAAAATGCTATCAGTGGAAAACTAGATACTTATATTAGTTCTAACGATGCAGCATTAGCAGCAACCAATACAGCACTTAGTAATGAGGTTGCAAGGGCTACAGCAGCAGAGACAGCCAACACAGCAGCAATTAATACTGAGGTTACAAGGGCTAGCGGTGAAGAAAGCAGAATTGAAACAAAAGTAGATAACTATATATCTACAAACAATGCTGCATTACAAGCAGAGACAACTAGAGCAACAGCAGCAGAAGCAGCACTAAGTGCAAGAATCGATGTAATGAGTGGCGTTACTGACGTTATCTTTGGTGAGACTGTGAGAGCAAGTCAGGCAGAAGCGGCACTTAGTGGATTGATAGAAAGTCTTAGTTCTACTACAAGTGGTGATGTTGCAACCCTTACAGAAGCAATCGAAAACGAAGTTGCAAGGGCTACAGCAGCAGAGACAGCACTAGATAATAGAGTAACGGCACTTGAAGAAATCGTAACCGATTGGAAAAATAACGGTATAAATTGCGGTGAATACTAAAATAAATCTACAGTAGGCTTAACCACCTACTGTAGAAACTTAAACCCTAACTATAATGGATAAGGAAATTAGAAATATTACTAACCAAATCAAAAGAAGTGGTGAAGATTCAAGGCTTGTAGAGGGCGTTGCAATTGTCTTTAACTCAGATTCACAAGATATGGGTTATATTGAGAGAATCAACCCAAACGCAATAACACAAGAAACCATTGATAATAGTGATATATTTGTATATCTTAATCACGATTCAAGCAGAGGTGTTTTAGCTCGTTCTAGATACGGTGTAGGTAGTTTGACACTAGCACTTGCAAAAGATGGTTTGCACTATTCGTTTGAAGCACCTAAGACCCAGTTAGGTGATGAATTACTAAGTTATTTGGAGCGTGGAGAAATCACAACTTCATCTTTTGCTTTCTCACTACCTAAAGAGGGTGGTGATAGATGGTACAGAGACAATGAGGGGGTATTACGTAGAGAAATAACCAAGATAGATAGGTTATACGATTGTAGCCCAGTGTTTGAACCTGCGTATTTGGCAACCTCAGTTTCGCAGAGAAAGTTAGATGATATTGCAGCAGTAGATGAAAAACTAGATGCACTCAGAAAAGAAATTGAGGAAATCTAATATTTTTTCAATTAACTAGATATTTATATAAAAATACACTTTATGACTAAAGAGGAATTGAAAACACGTGCATTAGAGATAGTAGATACTGCTAAAAAAGAAGTACGTGATTTAACAGACGAAGAAACTAATGAAATCAACCAAATCAAAGACGAAATCAAAGAACTTGATGAAGTTGAAACACCTATTGAGGAATCAGCAGAACAAGTTGAGACAGAGGAAACTGTAATTGAAGAATCTGTTGAAGATGAAGTTGAAGAAAAAGAGGTTGAGACAGAAAGAAACATAAACAATAATAATTCTAATCAGATTAGAAAAATGAACAAAGAATTTAGACTTATCAAAGCAATCCGTGACGTTGCTAACAACCGTTCAATGGACGAAGTAACAAAGGCTGTAGCAAATCTTGGAGCAGAAGAAATGAGAAAGAGTGGTCTTTCTTTTGGCGGTCAGATTCAATTGCCACTTGAAAGCCGTACAATTACAGTTGCAAGTGAGCACGAAGATGTAATTGAAACTGAGTTTACTAACATTCTAGAGCCATTGAGAGCAAAGAACGTTCTAGTAGAAGCAGGTGCAAAGTATCTCACCAACTTGGTTGGTGATGTTCAAGTGCCTGTAATGGGTGCTACTAACGTTGGTTGGGCTGGTGAAGTTGCAGATGCACAGAGCGGAGACCCATCTTTTAACCACATTACTTTGCAGCCTAAGAGACTAACCGCTTATATTGACTTATCTAAGCAGTTTATTGCGCAAGATTCACTTGCAGCAGAACAGTTGATTAGAGAGGACTTAGTAAAGGCTATCAATAACAAGTTGGAAGCTACTATTCTTGGTGCAGGTACTGGTAGTACTACAGAGCCACAAGGAATGTTTGATGCAATCAGCGCAACTAGTGTTAGCGGTTATTCTGATATTGTAGACAAAGAAGCCGATATTGAAGACGCAAATGTTAACGGAAACTGTGTTTACATTATGAGTAACAAGGCAAAGGCAGCACTTAGAGCAATGCCAAAGAGTTCAAAGAGTACTCAACTTGTATTTGAAAACGGTGAAGTTGATGGAACTAAGGCACTTAACACTTCACACGTTGCTGAGAAAAAGTACATTTACGGTGATTTCTCTAATTTGGCAATTGGTCAATGGGGTGCAATCGATTTGACTGTAGACCCTTACACACTTGCAAGAAGCGGTCAAATTAGATTGGTGATTAATGCTTATTTCGATGCAAAGATTTTGAGACCTACAGCGTTTACAGCTGGTTCAATCGCCTAAACGACAATAACAATATATAAAGTATCAATATTTTATGTATATACTTTTAGAAGATGCAAAACAACATATAAACGTTGATGAAGCGTTTCGTGATGATGATATATATATTACAAACCTTATAGACGTAGCCGAAAAGATAGTAGAAAAAGATATTGATACTAGTTTAAAGGGCTTGGAAGATGAAGACGGTGATATTCCAAGCCCACTTAAACAAGCAATGTTGCTATTAGTGGGTAATTTCTACGCTAACCGTGAATCAGTAGCTTATACTAATATGGTGGAAGTGCCTAAGAGTTATCAATATTTGATAGACCTATACAAGAATTATAGGGGTGTTGATAAGCAGAAAGAACGCTATTTGAAGTGTAAGTTATATCAAAACAAAAAGGCTAACCAAACATCAGATGAAGATAATAATGATATAAATGATAATGGGTAATGCGTGCAGGACTTTTAACCAAACCAATCAATATATTAAAGCCTATAACAGAGGTTAACGAATATGGTGAAAAGGTACAGCAGTACGAATTGAAGTACAAAACACGTGCAAGGGTTTTGCACGATAGCGGCAACCGTACTACTGAGAATGGCGAAATTTTCTACCCTTATCAAAAGTCTTTTAATATCCGTTCTTACGTACCTATCAATAAATATGATTTGATAGAGTTTGAAAACAAACGATATAGGGTAATCACTATTGATAACAGAGTAGAAATGTACAACGATAAACTAGTAATAACTGAATTGATAAACGACTAACATCAATGATAGAGTTTGTAAAAACTAGGTTTGATGATGGTGGGTTTACTTACTTCTTACAGAACGTAAAAGGTGGTAGGTTAAAAACAGCCTTGAAAAGTGGTATAAGGAAATCACTTGGAATTGTCAAGAAAGAAGCGGTCAAAAACCTAAAAGCCATTACTTTCAAGAATGGTAGCACACTTAACGCAACTGAAAAGGTATTATTTAAAAACAAGTACGGTACACCATATATAGTAGCACCATTTAGTAAGGGTGTTGTAATCAAGTTAAAGAAAGATGGTAGTAAGGGTAGAGTTGAAATTATCACAAAGGACACTGATAAAAATTGGAATCCAATATTAAAGATGATGGAAGCTAGCCAAGGTGAACGAAAAACAGACGGTAATAGCCACACTGGCAGAAAACAAGGTCGTAAGGCACACAGTACTGGCTCTATTGCTCACACATTCTTTACTAACGCTGTTAAATCAACCCAAACAGAGGTGCAAAGGTCGTTACAAAAAAACTTGGAAGATGCAATAATGAAAGCAAAGGAGAAATTTAATAGGAAATGAAAGAAACCTCAATCAGTTCACTAAAACACGTTTATCAATTGCTGATTAATGATACAATACTAAATAAGTTAGTTGAAAAAAAGATATATCCGTTAATTGCTGAAGAAAGCGTAACTTATCCTTTTATCATCTTTACAAAGGAATCTATAAGCGGAAACTATACTAAAGACTTATTAGTTAATGATTCAGTTACAATCAGTATTGCAGTTGCAGCGGCTAACTATTTTCAAACTGTAGAAATTGCAGAACGAGTTAGGCAGATTCTAGAGAATCACAGAGACGAATATTTTTATAACATCTTATTAGAATCTGTAACCGAAGATTTCGTAGAAGATACCTATATACAGCAACTTCAATTTTCGGCAAAGATTAATATAACATATACGTCTGATACAGACGAACCAACGAACTAAAAATAACACACATATAAAACGTTTTATAACAATGGCTAATATAATGGGCGAACAAGTGCAGTTGTTTATAAGTGGTAAAACTTTGGCTTGTGCTACTAGTTGTAAGGTTAACATTTCCGCTGACGATATAGATGTTAGTTGCAAGGATTCAGCAGGATTTAACTCAACTATTCCAGGCCGTATCACTTGGACTGCATCAAGTGACAATTTATTTGTTCTAGATGATTACAAAAAGCTAGTAGATGCAATGATTAATAAGACAGTTCTTACACTTGTATTTTCAACTGTAGGTAACTTTAGCAGCAAAACAGCACCAGATGCAGATGGGCACGTAATACCAAGCGGAGGTTGGACCACTGCTTACGATGGTTATGAGGGTAAAGTAACAGTTAGTTCAATTGACTTGAACGCAGATAATGGAAGTGTTGCAACTTATTCTGTTAACTTTAACGGTCACGGTGCTTTGGCAAAGCAAACAGCACCAACTAGCGGAACTACTTAATAGAGAATTTTTCTAAAACCTATTACTTAAATAATGGATTGTGCCATACAAGGTGCAATCCATTTTGTTTTTATCTAGAAATGCAGTAACTTTTGGATTCAACAAAATATTTATTGTAAAAGTATCGATATTATGACTATTACAATTAACGACAAAGAAGTAACACTAAAGAAAACTTTTAGAAGTGTTATTGCTTATGAACAAGCAATGAACAAGGCTTTTAACCCTACTACATTATCAGAAACTATAATGTACTTCTATTGTACAATTATCGCTAGTGATTCAACAATAGAAGTAACCTTTGATGATTTCTTAACTTGGTTAGATGATAATCCAACAGCAATTAAAGACTTCACAGAGTGGTTAATAAAGCAGACTGAGATAGAGACCAAGCTAACAAAAAAAAAGACCGTCAGAGCGAACAAGAAAGCGTAATAACCTACACTGAGTTACTACAGTTGGTAGTAGTTCAATATGGAATAATTTCAATGGATTACTTTCGAGATAAAATGAAGCCTTACGAACTATCTATTATCTGTGATTCTCTACACCTCAGAACGAAAGATAATTGGGAACAAGCAAGGTTAATTGCTTATGTAATGGCGCAAGTAAACTCACAAAAGCATTTAAAGCCAACTGATATTATAAAATTTGCGTGGGAAAAGACAGATAAGAGTAACACGCAACCAATGACAATTGAAGATTTTGAGAGGTTAAAAGCGGCAGCACTTGAACGAGAAAAATTACTAAAAGAAAAAGGAATAATCTAATACGATGGCAAACAATCAGCTAAAAGAAGAACTTATACTTTCTACACAACACTTTGATAAAAAGATAGATGATGTAATTAAACGAGTAAACAAGTTAAAAGAACAAGGCAATAAAGCAGGTGACGGTTTTAGTAACTCAATGAGCAAGATGATTTCTAAGGCTACTGGCTTTAATGGCTCACTTACTAGCGTTATTGGCACACTTGGAAAATTCAGCGGTGTGTTAGGCGGAATAACAGCTGGCGTTAATCTCGCAGATTGGTTTAATAAGTCAGTTTCAGAGGGTATAAGACTAGCAGAACAAGGTGAGGGAATAAGATTAGCTTTTGAACGTCTCAATAGAGGTAACTTGCTTTCAAAACTGAGAGAGGAAACACACAATACAGTTACAGATATTGAGTTAATGAAGCAAGCAGTAAAGTTTGATGATTTCAAACTAAATATAGACCAAATGGGAACTTTCTTAGCCTTTGCACAACAGAAAGCAAAAGATACTGGAGAAAGTATAGATTATATGGTTAACTCAATCGTTACTGGTCTTGGTCGTAAGTCTTTACCTATACTTGATAACTTAGGACTTTCAGCAGCAGAGATTAAAGAAGAAATGGCTAAAGGTGGTGATATGGTAACAGCTGTTGCAAAAATCATCGAAAAGAGAATGAAAGAAGCAGGTGATTATGTTGAAACCGCAGCCGACAGAGCCAAAAAGAGAGAGACAGACCTAGAGAACAATCTAGAGGAATTGGGGCGCACATTCCAACCACTGAAAGAAGCAAGTGATACGTTTTTTAATTCACTTGAAATTGGAGCAATACAAGCTATCAACAGTATTGCACCATTAATTAACCAACTAACAGAAGCAGGTAGAATTTTAAACGAATACAACAATATTGGTGGTAATGCAAAAGTAAAACGCCAAATAGACCTTTTAAAGAGTATTCAAACAGACACCTATAAAAAGGGTACTTATAAAAAACAAATGAGTAACTACGATTCAAAAATAGGTGAATACGAACAATACTTAAAGGATTTCAAGGCGTGGAGAAATGGAAGTATCAGCGCATTAAATAAGCTAAACGCATTTGCAGATAAATATAAGGGTGGTAATAGATTTCACGAAGGAAACTATAACGAGGTGCAAACTAGTTTAGCTGCAATGAAAAAGGAGCGTGCAGAATATAAGAGACAAGCCGAAGCCGTATTTAATCCTAAAAAGCAAACTAAAGAAACGCCAACAGTACCAACACCAAAACCAACTGGAGGTAAAAACAATAAAGTTGATTACGCTGTTAACAGTGTTGGCTATCTTGAAGAAAAGATTAGCGAACTTAACAAGCAGATAAAGTTGCAAGTAGATTCAACTGAAATAAAGAAGCTACAAGACGAAATAACTAAAACACAGAATCAGTTAGACGAATTACTTAGACCAACCAAGAAACTAGATACAGCCAACTTGATAGGATTGAATAAAAACGGTGTTACTGGATTCAATCTTAAAAAGGTTATTAAGGATATGGAAAAAATACAGATTCCGATAAAGACCCTACCACAAATATTTGATGAATCTGTAGAAAAGATTAATAGCGTGTTGGATTCTTACGATATGGGTATAATTGGCGAAAAGAAAGCCAAAGAACTTATAGATTCTATTAATAAAGTATTGGCATCTGTAGGGCTTAAACCAATCGAGGTAAAGATAAAGACAGATAAAGAAAAAGCACTTGATGAAGTTGGTGATTTTATGAGTAGTGTTTCTAGCTCTTTTAGCAAGTTGGGGGATAGCCTAGAAATGCCTGAGTTAAACGTTGCAGGGGTTATTGCAAGTGCTATTGCTACAATGATACAAGGTTATGCAACAGCAAGTGCAGCAAGTGCAAAATTTTCGCCTTGGGCTTGGTTGGGATTCTCACTAACTGGTATTGCAGAACTTGCAAGCATTATTTCAACTATTCACAGTTTAGGCGGTTATGCTAATGGTGGTGTTATTGGTGGTAGTTCTTACGGTGGGGATAGGCTTTTAGCAAGGGTTAACAGTGGTGAAGCAATCGTTACACAGAATCAGCAAAAACACTTATTTGAGTTGCTCAATAATGGCACTACTAACAATACCGTAAGTGGTGGTAATGTTCACTTTGTAATCAGAGGTTCAGAACTTCACGGAGTTTTAGCCAACTACAATAAGAGAAACAACAAACTAAGATAAGATGTACGGAGTACTTTATAATTCGGAATACAGAGATTTAAACAACAATCTAATTAGGCTAGAAATACTTAAAAAGAACTATAGCGGAAGCACTACAGAACTAATGTTGAGCAATCCTGCAATTACAGTGGATTATCAAACAGATGATTTCTACAAGCCTATCAAAAAGAGTGGCGCAAGTATTAATTTACTTGTGCCCAATGTTATACAGAATCTTTTCACTGGTGAACTGTTAGACCCACAAATTAGAATCTATAGAAACGGTGATTTGTTTTGGTTTGGCTACATTACCCCAAACATCTACAATCAAGAATATATAAACGAATACGATATATTAACGTTAGAATGTGTTGATAGTTTATCTAACCTTGAAAATCTTGATTTCACAAAAAGTGATAGTGAAATAGTATCTTTCTTTGATATTATAACTAGCCTTTTGGATAAAGCAGATACAGATAAAGTTGCAAATACTATCTATATACCTAAATCAGTGGCAATAAATGAAGATACAGATATACTAGCCAACTTGTATATTCAAGAAAGAAACTTTTTCGATGAAAAAGGCGAACCACAAAAAGCAGATGAAGTAATAAACGACTTGTTACAGTATCTAGGCTTTCAGATGATGCAGTACAAAAACGCTTACTACATTATCGATGTCGATGCAATCAAGGCTAATAACTACAATTTCTTGATGTACAATCGTACAAGTGGAACTACTACAGATACAACACTTAATTTGTCAGCACGTGAAGTTATGGATATAGGGATAGCACTTGGAACTGGTAACGTTTCACTTAATGGCGTTTACAACAAAGTAACGCTTATAGCTAATAACAATCCATTATCTGCAATCCTACCAAGTTTTGACGATGAAGATGATATAGTAAACCAAAACGAAAGCCCTAACAAATATTATGAAGAAGATTATACCATTAACGATGAAGCACACACCTTGTTAAGTGGCTTTTTCAAATCCAAAGAGAATTGGGATTATACTATACCAAGTGGAACTACTGAGGGTGAATTAATACCAACACCACAGATTGACGAAGTAACAACAGAAAACCGTGATAATATCTCTATTGGTATATTTTGGCAAAATGTAGACAGTTATAAAACAGAAGATGGTGAACCCAGCAGCCTTAGTTGGAAAACTTACCTAACAATGGTAGATAACGGATTATACTATTTATTTCAACCAAAATTGAAATTGAATAGTACAAAAACAATGATTCTTGACGGTGGTTACTTGATTCTTAATTTAAGATACAAGTTTTCTACAGATACAAGGGCGCACGATGTAGTTAAATCGATGTTTGACAGTAGTGAAACTTTCGGTAGTTGTAGTGATTTAACTTGGACTAGTGATAGTGATAATATAGGTAACGGCAATTGGCCTGATAATACGCTTTTCCCTTGTAGATTAACTATTGATAATCATTTCTTCGATGGCGATGTATGGAGGGATTACGATTGGTTTAACGCACGTGTAGAACGTGGTTACTATAACTTTAGAGGTCACGCAATCAACATTGGCCACATTGGAACTGGCAATACTGATTGGTACAGAATAAAAGATGAATTTGATGATTGGTTATACGTAACTAAAGCTACTTACGACAGTTCAAGT
>JAEEGL015598560.1_pt1 | contig 21042 bp, 14 predicted proteins | sample 9134231 | NCBI WGS metagenome assembly JAEEGL01 (sample SAMN16246548, study PRJNA631951) | gut metagenome | biome: gut microbiome; feature: rumen; material: fiber-attached | host: Bos | place: Iran: Karaj | collected 2018-10 | reverse complement strand
CTTCGCCGCGCTTTTCGGCTTTGATCTTGCGCAGCCTCGATACGGCGATATTGCGTATTATTATCGATACGTACGCGCCGAGGTCTTTCGGTTTATCCGGCGGTATCCTGTTCCACACGGCGTAAAGAGCGTCGTTCAAGCACTCTTCGGCGTCGAGCGGATCGTTCAGAACGTTCAAAGCGACGCTTTTACAGTACCTGCCGTATTTTGTCTGCAGCTCCGTCAGCGCGCATTGTTTCCCGTTCAAAAAGAAGTTTGATGATCTCCCGATCGGTCATTTGGCTTTTTCCTCCTTGTCTTGCGGCCGTCTCTGATAATAAAGTCGCAAAAAAACGCAAAACGTCATCATCAAATATTATATTTTTTCAAAAAAATTTGTCAAGAGGCAAAAAAAGTCCGCCTGCGGCTGAAAAAGCCACAGGCGGTGAAGTTTATTCGGGACTGAAGCGGACGTAGGTCGCCGGGACGGACAGTTCGTCCGTTACCGTGTAACCTTCATACTCCGTTTCGTCGATCGTGAAAACGCCTTTCTTGCGCACGCCGCCGAGCATAGACTGCGGTTTCAGATAAAACAGAGCTTTGTCCATCGTCGATTCTTCGATGAATAAGGCAATTTTCGCGCCGTACACGTCGAGCGTTACGTTTTTATCGATCATAAGACACGTCTGGCTCTCTTCGCCGCGCAGCATTATGCCGCATTCGAGGAGCGAATCCTCGTTCACCGTCAGAGAACCGTCGCCGGTTATCAGTATACTGCCGCCGTAATGGAAGCCCCAGACGAGCAGATGATCGATGCGGTTATTGCCGACGAGTTTCAGCGTGAAGCCGTTGCCCATCATATTTACGTTAAGGATGCTGCCGGTGAAATCCGTGAGCGTCAGCGTGTTCGTCGCCTCGTCGTATGATATGCCCGGCTTTTCCGTGAGAGGCGCCGGTATTATATTGCCGTTTTCGTCCGGAGTGCCGTAAGCCGCGCCGGCGAATACGAATTCGGATGTGCCGTTTACGGTTTCCAGTATAATGTATTCCTCATCGAGCACGCCGTAGCCAGGCACGCTGCCGTTAGGCTCGCGGTTTGACAGTATCGGGAACGAACTGTCCGCCTTTTCGGTCATCGGTATAGAGGAAGACAGACCGAACGGGTCGAGACCGAGAGTGACGAACGCGATCGAGATCGCGGCGAGCATTGAAACTATCGCCCGCGTCACGCTTTTGCGTTTTGCTCTTGCGTCTTCTTCCTCGGTCGACGGAACGGGAGAGGCGTATTCCGGCGGCGGAAACGCAAGCTCGACCGGGTTAGTCAGCTCGTCAGGGTAAGACGCCTCGGCTTCGGGCGGATTTATCTCCGCCTGAAGAGGCTTCATCTCCTCGGGAGTTGAAAATTCGCTGTCGAATCTTAAATCCATATCACTTGTTATGTACGTCTATCTGCGGGAACGGAACTTCCACGCCGAGCTCTCTGAACCCTACGAACAGATCGTGGTTGAGCACGCGCGCGCCCGAGTATATATCTTTTTCCTCTACTTCTACCGTAAAGCGGAGTATCACCGAGCTGTCGGAAAGAGTCTGAACGCCGAGATATTTCGGCGCGCTCTTCATCATATCGGTATGCGCTTCAAATATCCGGTCGAGCATCGCGGGTATTTTTTCTTCAAGTGAAACTATGTCGGTCGCGTACGGTATGCAGAAATCGCAGACGCTCTTCGAGGTCTTGTCGGAGCGGTTCAGTATGTTTCTCATATCGGAGTTGTTGACTATCTTGACGTTGCCTCCGACGTCTGTGATCGAGGTCGTGCGGATGCCTATCGAAGAGACCGTGCCGCGAAAGCCGCCTATTTCGACTATGTCGCCGACGTTGTACTGATTTTCAAACAGCATGAACGCGCCGGTCACCACGTCGGATATGAGGCTCTCCGCGCTGAAGCCCACGACAAGGGTGATGATGCCTACGCTCGCCACTATCGTCGAGACGTTGACGCCGATTATCGTCAGTCCCCAGCAGAGTATCACGATGCCGGCGACGTATTTGAGCAGGCTCGAAACTATCGAGATAACCGAGCGGGCGCGGTGGTTCTGCGGATGAAGGAATCCGAGCAGTATGGTCACGACGGTCTCGACGGCTATCACGCCGGCGATCATCATTATCAGCCGCAGAAGCACGGCAAGGTCGAATTTGATGCTGCCGATGTCGTTTATGTCGAATATTTTCGTAAGAAAGCTGATCGGCAAAAGGATCACGAGCACGCCGACACAGATGAAGAAGCGTATCCACGCCGGTTTTTTAGTATTATGCATAAGAAGCACTCCCTTTATTTGTTTTTTCTGATTATATCGTAAACCTTTACGGTGGAAAAGGCGGTTTACCGGGGGATAAGAAGAGAAGCGTCTTCCGTCAGAAGATATTTTCTCAGTCTTATGAGGTCTTTGCCGTTTATCTCTCCGTCTCCGCTGCAGTCGGCGCCGGCGAAGAGGTCGACCTCGATCCCTACGAGATGTCTGCGCAGTCTTATAAGATCTTTGCCGTCGATCTTACCGTCGCCGTTGCAGTCGCCGCGCATGAACGGGCTTATACCGGAAACGTAAAACGTGAGCTGCAGCCGGTCGCTGTCCGTATAAGACAGAGCTCCGTCGACAAGACCGGGGTCTCCGTTCACCGTGATCGCGGGCAGGGCGTCGGGGTCAAAGAAGAAGCCTTCTTCCGCTCTGAAACGGAATTCGAGACGGTAAGTTTTGCCTGCTTCGAATTTGTCGGAGTCGGTCATGTATTCGTCGTCGGTGGCGTTGTGCCAGAGCACGTATACGAAATCATGTTCTCCGGATCCGTACGCGGTCAAAGTTTCGAGATTTTTACCCGCGGTCTGACCGACGAACGGCGGCTGATATCCGTTGACGGCTACGGACGTTATCGCTTCATTTACGACAGGCGCCGCCTGAGGCATGAGGTCCGTCGTGAAATAACTAAGCGTTCTTTCAGCTTCGTAATACCGCGTGTAATAGCCGTCTATGTACTGATCCGAACCGTTAAGAAGTACGGTCGGCAGATTGTTTTTGTCAAAATAACAGCCGTCCTTCGGAAAAACCGACAGCGACAGATAATACGTTTTGCCTTTCTCGAACACGGAGCCGCCGTCCATGACAATATCGCCTCCGGCGGTGCAGTGCCATCGCGCGCTGAAATCGTACGGCGCGTCGTCGTCGGACGTAAGCAGAGCGAGGTTCTCGTCCGCGGTCTCTCCGACCGTCGGGACCGTAAAGCCGTTGACGCTCACTTCGGTTATCGGCGGATTTTCGTGATCGGGTATCGCCTCCATATTCCGCGTGAAGAATACGAGCATCAGACGTCCGTCTGCATGAGTATAATACGTGTATTCGTCTATGACAAGGTCGCTTTTGCCGTTTATGAGGATCTGCGGAAACGAAAGCGGATCGAAAGCGCAGCCGTCGGCGGCAAAAACACAGAAATACATATAATAAACGCCGCCCGGAGAAAACGTTTCGTACTCTTCAACGTATTCGTCTGCGGAGCTGTTCCAGCCTATATCCGCGGCGATACAGTTGTCGGAAAACGTGATCGCCGCCAGATTCTCCCCTGCGGTCTGTCCGACTGCCGGATCGGTCACGCCGAAGACTTCCACGAGGTCCGTAAATTCCGCGTCATCCGGATAAAGAAGGATGGGCTTTGAATAGATCTCGATAAAGCTTTTTTTGAACGTCGACGCTTTCTCGTCGACCGTCATATCGTCGCCGTTCACGATCAACACCGCGTCGTTTGAGAAACAGTAGTTTTCAGCCGGCTCGACGTAAGCATAAAACGTGTATGATTCGCCTAAAATGAATTTATCGTTGTACTGCACGAATTCTCCCGTCATGCTGTAAAACCAACCCAAGGAAAGCGTGTAATGAGCGCCGTTCGGAACGGTCGCCGCAAAAGACGAGTCGAAGACCTGCCCCGGTTCGGGCGCTTTGAATCCGTCTATCACGACCTCCGCGATCCGCCCGGCGTACGGTTTTACCGGCGGGGTATATACGGTTATTTCATACGGACGGATAAGGAGCTCGCCCTGATCGATATCGCCGCTTACGTTTATCGAAACGAAGCGCGAGAATTCGCAGTCTTCCTCCGGGATAATGCGTATCATCATGCAGTATCTTACACCCGCTTGAAACGGTTCGTCCATACCGAGTTCCTCTTTCGACTGGTATAGGCACCAGCAGAAGTCGTCGATGACGTAATCCGCGCCGTCCGGCGTATCGATCTTCGGCATATCCGCGGGGGTTATACCGATCAAGGGGTATTCATAGTTGAAAATCATAACTTCGTCGACCGTTTTCACGGCGGACGGAGTGAGCGGCAGCGCGCAGAAGAGAAGAGCCGCCGCAAGTATAAAACTGATCGTGATCTTTATTTTTTTCATTATTGCTCCGAAACGTTTTTATTCTGCCGGGGCGGGCAAAGCGCCCGCCCGCGGCTTATCGGGGATGGCGTTTACTGCGGGCCGAGAAGAGAAGCGTCTTCGGTCAGCAGATATTTGCGCAGTCTTATGAGGTCTTTGCCGTTGACGGTCCCGTCGCCGTTTACGTCGGCGCCCGGGCCGATCTCGACGTCTGCTCCGACGAGATGCTTGCGCAGTCTTATGAGGTCTTTGCCGTCGACCTTGCCGTCGCCGTTGCAGTCGCCGTAGTCCGGCGCGGGCGCTTCTTCAGCCGTTAAGTCGTACGTGCTTAAGCCGAACATCGTCGTTCCGTCTTCGGACGTATATATACCGGACCAGTAGTCGTCTATGAGGTCCCTTTCGCCGTTTATGTATGACATAGGAAGCCCCGCGTCGTAGTTGAATTCGTAACCTTCGTCAGGCAGTATCAGGAAGTAGAAGTAATACTGTTTGCCCGCCTCGTAGCGGTCGCCGTCGTCCATGTTGGATTCGTTTGCGTAGCTGAAGCACGCCATGTCGTATATCGTATAAGGCGCGCCGTCTTCGACGCTTATCGCCGCCTTGAGCTCGGCAAACGTCATACCCGCGACGGGCGTTACGAATCCGGTCAGGTTAACTTTCGTGATCAGTTCTTTGCCGTTATCTTCGGATGGGCTGACGTTTACGGTGAAGAAAACGAACAGATCGTCGCTAAAGTGCGTATAATCGGAGTCTACGAGTAAAGCCGAGTTGTTTACGCAGGTCGCCGGTATAAGATCCTCGTCGAAGTAATAGTGCGAGCCGGCGGTAAAGTTGAAATAGATATAGTATGACTTGCCGGATTCAAACGTTTCGTCGTCTTCCATCTGTCTTCCATCGGTATCGATTATCCATCCGATATCGACCGGTATCACGCCATCCGAGAATTCGAGCGAAGAGAGGTTTTCCGCCGCGGTCTGCCCGATCAGGGGCGGACGGTAGCCGGTAACGCGCACTTCGGTCAGAGGCGTATATTCTTCCGATGTGATCGCGACGGTCCGGATCACGTATCCGGCGCCGGCGGAAGGATCGTTGTCTATATAACTCGATTCAGGGTCGACAAGGTTCGTTTTGCCGTTTATGAGAAGTTTCGTGTTTTCATCGAAATAAAATCCGCTTTCGGCTTTTACGTAAAGGGAGAGAGAATATCTGCGGCCTTTGACGAATTTCGCGCTGTGACCGACCTCGTTAATCTCTTCGGGGTCGGTAACGTCGTACCAGACGGCGCTTTCGATACCGTAACGCGAGCCGCCGACAACAGAGAGACTGCCGAGAACGTCGTCGGGAGTCGTGCCCGCGATCGGATCGACCGTGCCGAGGATATTTATTTTTTCTATTTTAGGGTCGGCGTTGTCGTCGGGGTAAACCGATACCGTCCAGATACCGAGCGTGGTGACCGAATCGACGCCCGAATAGAATCCGTCGACGTACTCGGTGCCGCCGTTCACGTAATACGCTGTTTCCTTGGTGAAACAGTAGCCGTCCTCCGCCCAGACCTTGAGATAAAGCGAATACTGATTGCCCAAAGCGAAAGCGTCTTCTTCGTTCATATAACGGTTCGTCGTGTCGCAGTACCAGGCTTCGTTTGTGATGGCGTAATGAGCGCCGTCCGGTACGGACAGAGAAGGAATTTCCGCCGCCGTCTGCCCGACGAGGGGTTTTGTATAACCGGTAACGTTCACCGACGTGACCACGTCGGTGTAAACGCCGCTCGCCGCCGAAACGAGACAGATATAAGTCGTGCCGATCATCGTATCGATACTGTCGATGGTGCCGCCGAAGCTGAGACTCGGCGATGAGGAGAATTCACATTCATCGGCTGCGTAAATCTCGACCGTTACGTAATATTTCTTGCCTTCCTCAAAAGTGTCGGAGGAATCGAGATAAACGTCGCCGTCGGTCTCGCATATCCACGAATATCCGCCGACCGAATAGTTGGCGCCGTCGGGCACGGTAAAGGCCGGCATATCGGAAACGCTCTTTCCGATCAGCGGCGGAACGTAGCCGTTCACGGTGACCGACTTTATATATTCGCGCAGCGCGCCTATCGGGACGGTGCGCAAAAACGCGCTCTCAGAAGACTCGGCGCCCGACAAAGAGAGGTTAACAAGCGCGGTTGAACCGTTGATCGTGAACGTAAGATCGTCGGCAAAGTCAAAGCCTTCGAGCGGTTCGAACGTCATGCAAAGAGAGTACGCCTTGCCGCTCTCGAACTTGCCGTTATCGGCAAGCGCCGCTCCGTCCGTTTCGCAGTACCAGTACGCTTCGGTTATCGTATACGCGGCGTAGGAACTGACGGTCGGCAGATCCGTATTCGCCGGGGTCGATCCGATAAGAGGCTTGAAGAAGTTTTTAACGTCAACCGTGTGTATGTAATCGGCCTCTCCCGAAGGCAGAGGATTTTCGGGCACCGTCCATATCGACAGCTTCTTGCCGTCCTCCATGATGCTGCAGTAGCCGTAATCAATGAGGTCCGTGCCTCCGTTGATCGTTGCCGAAACGCCGTCTTCGAAAGAACAGCCGCCCTTTGCGCTGATCACGATGTTGAGCGAATACATCTTGGTGCGTATGAAAACGGCTTCGGACGTTACAGCCATATTGTCGCTGTCGCAGTACCAGCTGTATTCGACTATCTCGCACTGCGAATCGTCAGCCAGCACGGGCAGTACCGCCGAGCCGGCGGTCTGACCGGAAACGGGAGACTCGTAGCCGACGATCTCCACGCTGCCGATGCTTTCCACGGCGAGCGAGCCGACCGGCATAACGCCGGCGATCAGCACGGCGGCGAGCATAAAACAAACCGCTTTGATGAATCTTTTCATATTTCCCCTCCGTTTTATTATAAGATAATTCTTCTGGATATCATTATATCACGTATTTTAAAAAAAGTAAATATAGTTTTTAAATAAAATCGTAATAAAAATCCGGCGGGCTCTTCTTTATGAAGAGTCCGCCGGAAATTACGGCAGTTTACTGCGGGCCGAGAAGAGAAGCGTCTTCTGTAAGCAGATATTTGCGGAGCCTTATCAGGTCTTTGCCGTTTATCTCTCCGTCGCCGTTACAGTCGGCGCCCGGGCCGATCTCGACGTCTGCTCCGACGAGATGCTTGCGCAGTCTTATGAGGTCTTTGCCGTCGGTCTTGCCGTCGTTATTTACGTCGCCGTAATTTATTCCGGCGGCTGATCCGGGCAGCAGGTCCGCGGTATAGAATATGACGGATCCTTCGCCGTACGTCCGCGTATTATCGGCGTCTACGTGTTCGTCCGAGCCGTTGACGAGCGCGGCGGGGAGCGTCGACGCGTCGAAATAATAACCGTATTCCGGCTTGACGACGAACGCCGCATAATAATATTTGCCTTCTTCGAAGACCTCCGAGTCGCCCATTTCACGGTCGCCGCCGGAGGAACAGCGCCAGCGCGCCGATTCGAGCGTATAGTGCGCGTCGGCTCCGACGGTTATCGCCGCGAGATTTTCGCCCGCGGTCTGTCCGACGGTCGGCATGGTGAAGCCGCTGACGTTTACTTCCGTTATAAGTTCGGGTTCCGATACCGCCGCGGCCTGAGCCGGCACGGTCCACACCGAATAAAGATTGTTATGCGAAATATACGTATTGTCCGCGTCGACTGTATCGGATGAACCGTTTATGCGTACCGCCGCGCCGACGGAGAAACCGAAGCCGTTGAGCGGCTCGATAACGATATTGTACGAATAATAATAACCCGCTTCGAATGGGTCGTCTTCGTACATTTCTTCGCGCGTCGTATCGCAGTACCACATACATTCGACGATCCTGTAGTTTTTCCCCGAAGGAACGGTCGGCTCGGGCAGATCCTCCGGCGTCAGCCCGGGTTCGGGTCTGCCGGTCACCGTTATGTCTATTTCTCTTATCAGCCCCGCGTACGCGTAAGTCGGCGTCGTATAGAGGTGAAGCGCCGTGCCGTCGATGTAGGTTTTGCCGAAATCCGTCGGCGCGGCCGTATCGAGCGAGACCGAGTCTGCAAATTCAAGGCCTTCGTCGAGTTCGATCACGCAGTAAACGTAATACTTCGAATTTGCGGCAAACGTATCGACGGGGCTCATCGCGGCTCCGTTCGATCTGTACCAGCCGGAGGAGGCGACGTGATATCCGGCGCCGTCGGGCACGGAGATCGCGGGCGACGCGGATACGCTCTGCCCTATGACCGGCGCGTCGTATCCGTTCACGGTTATGATCCCGACGCCGCTCTGCGGCGGATACTGCGCTTCGATCGGCACGGTCCGCAGTATCGCGGTGTAACGGTCTTCCACGACCGAATTTTCGGTATCGACGAGCGCGGATCCGGAATTCAAAAGAAATTCAAGCGACTGCGCGAATTCATAACCGTCGCACGGAGTCAGAGTGACGCAGAGCGTATATTCTCTGCCTTCGCTGAACCAGTCGTTTTCATCCATGCTGCCGCCGGCGGTTTCGTCGCGCCAGAACCAGTCTGTTATCGTATATCCGGCGGATTCGTCGACGTAAGGGTCGGAAAGTTCGATCACTTCGGAGTTGGGTCTCGGCATCTCGTCGGCGAACACGTTGACGGAGAGCAGAGCGGTCGAGGTTCCGTTGAATACCGGATAAAACGGCAGCGTCCATATGTAAAAGAGGTCTGTTTCTTCGTCGTAACAGGTAAAGTCGTAATCTATGAGGTCCGTGCCGCCGTTGATCTTCGCGTCGGTCGAAGAAGAGAATCCGTACCCCGGGTCCGCCGCAAGGCTTAAACCGAACGAATACTTTTTCGTTCTCTCGAAAACGTCGCCGGGCTCCATATCCTCTTCGTCCGTTTCGCAGTACCAGCCCGCTTCGGTCACGGCGTAATGCGCGCCGGCGGGTACGGAAGCGGTCGCCGCTTCGGCAGCGGTCGACCCCGTTTCGGGTATTTCAAAATTTATCACGGCGGCTTCAGTGATCGCCGCCGCGGCGAAAGCGCCGAGCGGCATGATGCCGAGCAGAAGCACGGCGGAGAGTAAAAGGCTGATGATCGCTCTGAAATTTTTCATTGTTGCCTCCGAAAGAGATTGAGATCGAAAACGCGGCGCCGCGCGCAAAACGCGATCCGCGCGATATACGCCGTTCGCCCGGCGCAGATGAGCCGAGCGAACAGAAAATCCGTTTTTGACGTCCGAAAACTCAGATACGGACGTTTTTTTGCGTTACTTACGGATTGCCGAGCAGGGACTCGTCTTCCGTAAGCAGATATTTGCGCAGTCTGATAAGGTCTTTACCGTTTACAGTGCCGTCGCCGTTGACGTCGGCGCCTGCACCGATCTCAACTTCGGCTCCGACGAGATGTTTGCGCAGTCTTATGAGGTCTTTGCCGTCGATCTTGCCGTCGCCGTTGACGTCACCGTACTTTATGTCGGACGGATAAAAGTCGATCGAGAATACGTTTAAGTCGCCGGTGTCGTTGACTCTGATAAAATCGGAATCTATATAATCCGCTGCGCCGTTGATATATACGTTCGGAAGACGGCTTGGATCGAAGCGGTAGTCGTCTTTGGGTATGGCGTAGATGTACAGGAAATACGGTACGCCTTCTTCAAACGTTTCGTTCGACTTCATTTGCGTCGTATGGTTTTTGATCCAGAAATATTGAACGGTGAACTGCGAAGTCGAGGTGTTCAAAGTTCTGAGGTTCTCCGCAACGGTCTGACCTGCTTTCGGCTCGGTGAAGCCTTCAACGCGCACTTCCGTGATAGTCTGAAGCTGTGAGGCGGAAAGAGGCGTAAACGTTGCCGAGATGAAAAGCAGAGTACCGTTGGAGTCTACCGCCATGCCGGAACTCGAGACGTATTCCGAGGAGTCGTTGAAGTAAACCGTCGGAAGCATCGACGGGTCGAAATAGCGGCCTTCCGCGGGAGCGACGCGGCACACGATATAATACGTTTTTCCCGCTTCAAACGTGTCGCTTGCCGACAGAGACGTCTCACCGGTCGCCCATCCTATGGCGGCGACGGTGTACGGCGCGTCTTTCGGTACGTTCACGCCGAGGAAATTTTCCTGAACGGTCTGACCGATGCGCGGAACTTTGAATCCTTCGAGGCGTATTTCCGAGATAAGTCCTTCTTCGGAGCCGCCCGTAAGCGTATGAGAAACGCTCCATACGGCGTACTGCCCGGTGCTCTTTTCTTCCGAGTAATCCGTATCGACAAGGTCGGGAGAGCCGTTTATGTACACCGTGGCGTTAGCCGAGAACGCGTAACCGTTCTGCGGTTCGATCATAATGTTGCAGGAGTACTGTACGTCCGCATGGAATCTGTCGGTGGGTTTCAGCGCCAGCCTTTCTGTATCTGTATATTCGTGCGTCCATGAGAACGAGGCTATCGAGTAGTTCACGCCCGACGGGATCGCGGGGTCGGGCAGGTCCGCCGGAGTCTGACCGATCTGCGGTTCGGGCAGCGTTATTCTTATGTCGTTTATAAGACCGGCGGCGGGGGTCACAGCCGTGGTGTAGAAATAGAGAGTATTGTTTACCATGATGGATCTGCTGAAATCGATCTTGGCGCCGATCTCTATTTCGATCCCGTCCGCGGAGAACGAATATCCGTCGTCAAGCTGTACGACGCCGGCGACGTAATAGCTCTGGCCGCTTACGAACGTGTCGGAGCCGCTCATCGCCGCGTCGGACGAATTGTACCAGCCCGCCGAAACCAGATTGTACGGAACGCCGCCCGGTACGCTGAACGAGGGCATATCCGATACGCGCTGACCCGTGACCGGCTTTTCGTATCCGTTGACCGTGATAACGCCTACGCTCCGTTCGGCGACAACCGTCACGGAACGCAGCTCGGCAAGGTTTTGAGCTCTTACGCTCGATCTGGACTGATCGACCTTATCGCTTTTGCCGTTTATCGTAAACGTTACGGACGATCCGAATTTATATCCGCTCTTCGGGATCAACTGGACAAGCAGAGAATAATGCACGCCGCCTTCAAACGTATCGCTGCTTTCAAGTCCGAAGTGATGGTCTTCGTCGTACCAGTTCCACTGGCTGATAGTGTACAGCGCGTCGGACGCGAGGTAAGGAGCGGGCAGGTCGGAGACCTTATGGCCTTCGGCGGGCCATGCGTTGACCTTTACGTTGACCGCGCTGAGAGTGTCGGTAGCGTATATCGGCACCGTCCAAAGGAAATAAACGCCGTCTTCTGATGAGTAACCGGAATAATTCCAGTCCACGAGATTTGTTCCGCCGTTTACGGTCGCGGCCGTGGAATCGGTGAACGCGTATCCGTCGTCAGCCCTGAATGCCAGGCCGAACGAATACTGTTTGTTTCTCTCGAAAATGTCGTTTTTGCCGAGGTATACGCCGTCTGTTTCACAGTACCAAGTCGCGGTGACGACGGAATAATGTATCCCGTCCGGCAGAGACGCCGTCGTGCAATTGTAGGTCGTTTGCCCGATGATCGGAGTCGTGAAGTTAAGCAGAGCGACGTTTGAAATGGTTGTCGCCGCAGAAGTATTGAAGGGCAGCATGCCGATCAATAATACGACCGCGAGCAAAAGGCTTACCGTTTTCCTGACGTTCTTCATGGTGTTCCTCCTTAAAATATTTTATTTATTTTTTACTTTATTATAAGATTTATGATCCTGCCGGGCACGTAGATCTCTTTTACGATCTGTTTGCCTTCGAGCAGGGCGGCGAAGCGTTCGGAGCCTTTGACGGCGGCGACGGCTTCGTCCTTATCGGCGTCTTTCGGTATGACTACCGTGCCTCTCGATTTGCCGTTGATCTGCACGCCGATCTCGACGGTCGCGTCTACGGTCTTCGCCTCGTCGTAAACGGGCCATTTCGTCTTCGCGCAAAGCGTCCTGTGACCGAGAGTCTCCCAGAGCTCTTCAGAGAGGTGCGGCGCGAACGGAGAGAGGAGCAGCACGAACGTTTCAAGATCGTTTTTCGTGATGCTGCCGGCTTTGTAGAACTCGTTTATCAGCGTCATCAGCGCGGCTATCGCTGTGTTGTATTTCATCGCCTCGATATCTTCGCCGACTTTCTTTACGGTCTTGTGGAGAAGCGATTCGAGTTTCGGATCTTCTTCTTTTGCTGTCGCAATGTCGGTAAGCGCGGCTACGCGGTCGAGAAAGCGTTTGCAGCCTTTTACCGAGTCGTCGTTCCACGGCGCGGCGGCGGTGTAGTCGCCCATGAACAGCACGTAGGTGCGAAGCGTATCGGCGCCGTATTTGTCGACGATATCGAGCGGATCGATGACGTTGCCGGCGGATTTGCTCATCTTGTTGCCGTCGGGACCGAGTATCAGGCCCTGATAGGAGCGTTTCGCGTAAGGCTCTTTCGTGTTGACCTCGCCTATGTCGTATAAGAATCTGTGCCAGAAGCGCGAGTAAAGCAGATGGCGCGTGACGTGTTCCATACCGCCGTTATACCAGTCTACCGGCATCCAGTATTTGAGCTTGTCTTTGTCGACGAATTCCTTGTCGTTATGCGGATCGATGAAGCGGAGGAAATACCACGACGAACCCGCCCACTGAGGCATCGTGTCGGTCTCGCGCTTCGCGTCGGCGCCGCATTTCGGGCATTTGCAGTTGACGAAAGACGGGATGCGGGCAAGCGGCGACTGCCCGTCGGTGCCGGGTTCGAAATTCTCCACGTCAGGCAAAACGAGAGGCAGCTCGTCATAAGGTACGCCGACCGTGCCGCAGTGCGGGCAGTGTATCAGCGGTATCGGTTCGCCCCAGTATCTCTGGCGGTTGAACGCCCAGTCTTTCATTTTATACTGCACGCCCTTCGAGCCGATGCCTTTTTCGGAAAGGTATTCAAGCATCGCGTTTATCGAATCGGCTTTGTTGTCGTATTTGTTCAAAAAATCGGAGTTTATCATCTTTCCGTTGCCGGTGTAGGCTTCTTTTTCGATATCTCCGCCCTCTATTACCTGAATGATGTCGACGCCGAATTTCTTTGCGAATTCCCAGTCGCGCTGGTCGTGCGCCGGTACCGCCATTATGGCGCCGGTGCCGTAGCCCATCATGACGTAGTCGGCTATGAATACGGGTATCTTCTTGCCGTTGACGGGATTGACCGCTTCAAAACCGTCGAGGCGCACGCCGGTCTTTTCTTTCACGAGCTGAGTGCGTTCGAACTCGGTCTTTTTCGCGCAGACTTCTCTGTACTCTTCGACCTCGCTCCAGTTTTTGATCAAATCCTTATATTTGTCGAGCATCGGATGCTCGGGCGCCATGACCATGAAAGTCACGCCGAAAAGCGTGTCGCATCTCGTCGTATATATCTGCAGTTTTTCGTCGGTGCCGGCGACGGTGAAATTCACAAACGCGCCCGTCGATTTGCCTATCCACGTGATCTGCTGCTGTTTTATGCTGTCGGGATAATCGACGGAGTCGAGCCCCTCGAGCAGTTTGTCGGCGTATTCGGTTATTTTCAGATACCATACGTCTTTCGGCAGCTGTACGACGTCGCTGTGGCATACGTCGCACTTGCCGCCCTGCGAATCTTCGTTAGACAAAACGACCTTGCAGTGCGGGCAGTAGTTGACGAGCGTTTTCGCGCGGAAGACGAGCCCGTGATCGAACATTTTGAGGAATATCCACTGAGTCCATTTATAATAGTCGGGCAGAGAAGTGGATATCTCGCGGGTCCAGTCGAAACCGAAGCCGATCTTCTTCATCTGATCTTTGAAGTGTTCGACGTTTTTCGTGGTTATCACGTGCGGGTGCGTGTTCGTCTTTATCGCGTAGTTTTCAGCCGGCAGACCGAACGAGTCGAAGCCCATCGGGAAAAGCACGTTGTAACCCTCCATGCGGCGCTTGTGCGATACCACGTCAAGACCCGAATAAGCCTTTATATGTCCGACGTGCATACCGGCGCCCGACGGATAAGGGAATTCGACGAGCGCGTAGAATTTCGGCTTGTCCGAAATATCTTCCGCGTGGAAAACGCCCTGATCCTCCCAGGTCTTCTGCCATTTCGGTTCAATGGCTTTGAAATCGTATTTCAATTCATTCACCTTCTTTTTTAGCGGACGCGTCCGTCCAGAGTTTATCGAGTTTATAGAATTCTCTCGCCGTTTTCGTGAAAACGTGGAGTATCACCGTGTTGAAATCGAGCACGGTCCAGTCGCCGCCGGCGGCGCCGTCAATGCGCGTGGGCGACACGCCGCACTCGGTCAGTTTGACCTCGACCTCGTCGGACAGGGCTTTCACCTGCGTCGACGACGTTGCGGAGCAGATCACGAAATAATCCGTGACCGACGTTTTTTTGCTCACCTCGAGAAGCTGTACGTTCGCCGCGAGCTTGTCTTCAAGCACTTCGATTATCTTTTCGGCGATCTGTTTAGGTTCGGCTTCGCTTAAATTGACTGTTTTGATCTCTGACATATTTTTCTCCGTTCTCCGCTGATGCGGCTTTATTCGTATGCGATTTTTTTGAGTTTTTCGTACGTTTGTACTGTAAGCGGGTGTATGGGGTAACCTTTCGCGCTGAGCAGATCGAGCGTGCGCTTGCAGCACTTTAACGCCGTAAGGTCTATCAGGCGCGTATCGAGTTTCCGCTTGATGAAATATTCGCGCAGAAGCACGCAGCTTTTGTGCTCGCGCAAAGGTTCTATATAATCGGATATGAAGATTATCTTTTCGCAAAGCGTCATGTCGGGCGATCCCGTGCAGTGATATCTTATCATACCGAATATCCTGTCGTTTATCCCGAAGAGCTCTCTTGCCAGATAAGCGCCGGCGAGCTGATGAAGCGTTGACCGGCTGATCTTGTCGTCTTCCGACAGGGTTTGATGTTTTTCTATGATTTTCGCCTGCTCGTCCTTAGGCAGTTCCTTCGCGATATCGTGGCAAAGTCCCGCCGTATAAAGTTCTGTTATATCCCGGTCGGGCAGGCCCAACCCCTCGCCGATCTTTTTCGCCGTTTCCGCCACCGAAACGGAATGTTCGTAACGCGGCTTCGAGAGGTTCTTTTTTATATATTCTTCAAAGCTGTTCATTTCGGAAGTATTATTCTGTTTTCGTATCTTTTTTTGTCGGTCGTCTCGCGGTAAAGCACGAATCTGTTTCCGATAACTATCACCACGTCAGACGAAGTGGCTTCGGCGATCGTGTCAGCCGCCTCGCGCGCGGTGTACTGAGAATTCTCGAGCACGGATACCTTGACGAGTTCCCTCGCCGTAAGCGCGTCGGATATCTGCTTCACCATATTGTCGGATATCTCGTTTTTGCCGACCTGGAATATCGGCTGTATGCTCTGAGCCAGATTTTTCAGATACGCTCTCTGTTTCGACGTCAGCATTTTGAAAGTTCCTTTCTGAACAGGGGACAGAAAGCGGCAAGCGCTCTCGCCCTGTGCGAGATGAGATTTTTTTGCTCAGGCTCAAGCTCCGCAAAGGTCAGCCCGAGCGGCGGATAGAGGAACACGGGGTCGTAACCGAAGCCGGATGAGCCCCGCTGTTCGCGCAGTATCAGCCCGTGCGCTTCGCCTCTCGCCTGCACGACTCTGCCGTCGGGGAACACCGCCGTCATCACGCAGACGAATTTCGCCGTGCGTTCTTTATCCGGCACGTCGCGCAGCTCGTACAGCAGCTTTTCGAGGTTCGCCCTGTCGCCCATGCCCGAATATCTCGCCGAGTATACGCCCGGCGCGCCGCCGAGCGCGTCCACGCAGAGCCCCGAGTCGTCGGCGACTCCGATATACCCGAGCGACGCCGGTACGGAAGCTTTTATCTTCGAATTCTCTTCGAAGGTCGAGCCGTCTTCTTCGATATCGCCGCAGCAACCTATATCGGAGAGCAGTAAAAGTTCGTTGCCGGGCAGATCGTCGTGCATGATCGCGAACAGCTCCGCGAGTTTCTTTTTGTTGTTTGAAGCGAGTACCGTTTTCATTCGAACAGCGCCTCTATGAAATCCGACGCGACAAACGGCTGCATATCGTCTTTCTTTTCGCCCACGCCGATGAATTTTACCGGGATGCCGAGCTCGTCCTTTACGGAGATGACTATGCCGCCCTTCGCCGTGCCGTCGAGCTTCGTTAATATCAGCCCCGTGATCTTTGCGGTGTTCGAGAATTCTTTCGCCTGGATCACGGCGTTCTGCCCGGTCGTCGCGTCGAGCACGAGCAGAGTTTCCCTTGCTGCGCCCGGCAGTTCGCGGTTTATAACGCGGTCGATCTTGGAAAGTTCGTCCATAAGGTTCTTTTTGTTGTGAAGTCTGCCCGCCGTGTCGATTATCAGCACGTCGGCTCCTCTCGCTTTCGATGCGGCTATCGCGTCGAACACGACCGAAGCCGGATCGGACCCTTCGTCGTGGCGTATCATATCTACGCCTATGCGGTCGGCCCATATGCCGAGCTGATCCGCGGCGGCGGCGCGGAAAGTGTCCGCCGCGGCGAGGATGACTTTTTTGCCTTCGCCTTTGAGATACGACGCGATCTTCGCTATCGAAGTCGTTTTGCCGACGCCGTTGACGCCGATGACGAGCACTACCGACGGTTTGCTCGACAGATCGAGCGGCTCGCCGTCGTCTATCATCGACGAGATTATCTCTTTGAGCGCCTTATATACGTCTTCACTCTCGGTCAGTCTGTCTTCCTGTATCTTTCTGCGCAGAGCGGCGATTATCTTTTCGGTCGTCTCGACGCCGACGTCTGCGGTTATCAGTATCTCTTCAAGCTCGTCGAGCATATCCTCGTCGACCTTGCGCATCGAGATGAATAAATCTTTTATACGCCCGAATATGGCGTTTTTGGTCTTCGAAAGACCTTGTCTGAGTTTTTCAAAAAATCCCATGTGATCACCTTCAATCGAGTTTGCCTATCTTTTGTTCTATTTCGGAGATGTCGAGCGAGAGCACTTTCGAAATGCCCTTGACCGGCATCGTGATGCCGTACATCTTCTCCGCGACCTCCATGGTGCCGCGGCGGTGCGTTATGAGGATGAACTGCGTACTGTCCTGCGTTTCGCGGACGTAGCGCGCGAAACGGTCGACGTTCACGTCGTCGAGCGCCGCCTCTATCTCGTCGAGCATTATGAACGGAGTCGGGTTGACTTCGAGCAGAGCGAGATATATCGCGATCGCGACAAACGACTGCTCGCCGCCCGACAGAAGCGAAAGGCTCTTTATTATTTTTCCCGGAGGGGCGACGTTTATGTCTATGCCCGATTCGAGCACGTTATCCGGCTCGCGGAGCACGAGCTCCGCCGTGCCGCCGCCGAAAAGCCGTCTGAATACCAGACCGAAATGCTCGTTTATCTTCTCAAACGCGGCTTCAAAGCTCGTTTTCATCTCGCGGTCGAGCCGCTCGGCGATCTCGTTGAGCTCGGCTTCGGACTTTGCGAGGTCTTCGATGTTTTCGGTCAGCGCGTCGTGGCGCTTTTTGACCTCGGCGTATTCTTCTATCGCGTTCACGTTCACGCTGCCGAGAGCGCGGAGCTTGTTTTTAAGCTCGGTCTGCCGTTTGAAGAGCGCCGGACGCGTGCTTTCGTTGACCTCGGGGCAGTCGTACTCGACGAATTTGTCCTTCGCTTCGACGTAAGAGAGCCCGTAGTTCTCTTCAAGCACGGTCTTGAGTTTGTCGCGCTCCGCCTCCGCCGATTCGAGCCGCGATTCCGACTGTATCTTCTTTTCGGTGAGCTGCTGTTTCTTTTCGTTCTTTTCTATTTCGTCGCGGCGCGACTGCGTGTATTTCGCCTCGGCTTCTTCAGCCTGAGCGGAGAGGGCGGCGATGCGGTCTGTCAGCGTTTTGATCCGCTCGTCGCATCCGCTTATATCGGTCTGCGCGGTCTGTGTCTTTTCGCGCGTTTCGTCGAGCCTCGTCTGCTGGCGTTTCAGCGCCGCCGCCGTGTCGCTCTGCGCGGCAGTGAGTTCGGCGACCGCCGTTTCGGCTTCTTCGAAAAGCGTTTTCGCCGCCGAAAGGTCGCGTTCGTTTTCCGCCGCGGCTATCCTCGCCGCTTCGAGCTCGGCGCGCAGTTTCTGCTGTTCCTTGCCGGCTTCGTCCATCAGCGCGTCGAGGTCGAGCGATTTCTGAGTCTGTTCTTTTATACGCTGTGCGATCTCCGCCCGCTTTTTTTCGTCCTGCTCGCGCTCTTTTTTTCGCGCTTCGGCGAGTTCCGCCACGCCGTTGATCTCGGCGTAGACGGCGTCGAGCCGTGCGCCTGCCTCGTCGAGCTTCGCCTTCGCGACCGACGAAGCCGTTTTCGCTTCGTTCGTGAGCGCCGCGAGTATGCCCTCTTCGGCGTCGTACCGGTCTCTCTGTTCCTTGAGTTCCGCCGCTTCTTTTAAGAGAGCCCCGATCTTTTTCGAAAGTTCGTCGGCTTTGCTTTTCTGTTCGGCTTTGATCTTATTCTGTTCTTCGATCTCGCGGGATCTCGAGAGGATCCCGCTGTCTTTAACGCCTGAACCGCCCGTAAACGAGCCGCCGGCGTTTATCTGCTGACCGTCGAGCGTGACTATTCTTATTTTATATCCGAATTTTCTCGCGCAGTATACGGCGTTGTCTATGTTGTCAAATACGACCGTTCTGCCGAGCAGGGCGGAACGTATGTCTGAAAACTTCACGTCGCACCCGACGAGATCCGAAGCAACGCCTTCGAAGCCCGGGCATGCCTTAAGTTCTCTTATATCCTGCGACAGATACGACGGTCTGACCGTCGCCACCGGCAGAAACGTCGCCCGTCCGGCTCCCGCGGCTTTGAGCGCGTACATCGCGGCTTTCGCCGCCGCCTCGTCTTCAACGACTATGTTCTGCAGAGCCGAGCCGAGAGCGCATTCTATCGCCGTCGTGTATTTTTCCGGCGCGGAGATTATCTGCGACACGGGGGCGTATATCTTGCCTCTGATATTGCCTTTTTTGTATTCGTCCATTACGAAGCGCGTCGCGCGCGAATAGCCTTCGAAAAGCTCTTCCATACGCTTCAGCGTTTCGGCTTTGCGCTCCGCGACCTGATAAGCGACCTCGGCTTCTCCGAGAGCCGATCTGCAAGAAGCGATCTTCTCTTCGGTATCCGCGATCTTTTCTTTCGCCGCGTCGGACTTGCCCTCCGCCTCTTTGCGTTTGGCTTCGTACGAGTCTTCGGTCTTTTTCGCCTCTTCGAGTTCTTTTTGAAGCGCTTCTATTATACCGCTCTGCGCGGCGATCTGCTCTTTCAGACCGGCGTCTTTTTCGGCGTCGTTTTTGTCGGAGGTGTCGGTGACGGTGAGCTTTATCCGCAGATCTATCTCTTCCGATTCAAGCTGTTTGATCGTCTCTTCGAGCGCTGATATCTGATCGGCGAGAAAATCGATCTTTTCGCAGACGGTATTGAAAGCCTTTTCTTTTTCTTCGAGCGCCGCGGAACATTCCGTCTGTTTCGCACGGCACGACATGAGCGCGTTTTCTTTTTCGAGAGCGCGTTTTTTCGCTTCGGAAAGCTGAGACGAAAGCGTCTCGGCGCGCGCATGCAGTTCGGCTATCTTTTCGCGCAGGTGCGTCGCGTCGGCCGTGGCGAAAGCCGCTTTGCTCGACGCTTCGGCGCGTTCGTTCTGAGCGTTCGACAGTTCGGTGTTGCATTTTTCCGTCTCGTGCTTTATGCTCTGCAGACGGTCGAAGCATTCGCCGGTCTGCGCCGTGAGGCGCTCGGCCTCCGCCTCGGTCGCTTCGAGCTCGGTGGCGTATATCTCGTACGTGCCGCGAAGCGAACCGATGCGTTCGGTAAGCTCCGCCATGTCGTAGAGCCAGAGCGCGACGTCGAGGCGGCGTTTTTCTTCGTATATATCCATATAACGTCTCGCCTTTTCTGATTCGCGCTCGAGCGGTCCGATGCGCGCGGCGAGTTCGTTGTTTATGTCGTACAGTCTCGTAAGGTTGTCTCTCGTTACGGCGAGTTTTTTCTCGGCTTCGTTTTTCGAGAACTTGTATTTTGAAATGCCCGCCGCCTCTTCGAACACGGCGCGCCTGTCTTCGCTCTTCTGAGATACGATATCGGCGATCTTGCCCTGACCTATGACGGAGTAGCCGCCCTTGCCGATGCCCGTGTTCATGAACAGCGCGTTTATATCTTTAAGACGGCAGCTTTTGCCGTTTATAGCGTATTCGCTGTCTCCGCCGCGGAAATAGCGGCGCGTGACCGTCACCTCGTCGTATTCGATCGGTATGCGTTCACCCGACGAGTTGTCGAGAGTCAGAGACACCTGCGCGAACGCGCTCGGTTTTCTCGTCTCGCTGCCGCCGAAGATGATGTCTTCCATCCTCGTTCCGCGAATGTTCCGGGACGAGCCCTCGCCGAGCACCCAGCGCATCGCGTCGGCGATGTTCGACTTACCGCTGCCGTTCGGTCCGATTATGACGGTGATGCCTTCTTTGAAAGTGAGCGTCGTTTTTTCGGGAAACGATTTGAAACCCTGTAATTCGATAGACTTTAAGTACATTTTTTTCAGACGATTTCAGCCGTGTAAGGCGGAAGGTCTCCTTCGATGAATTTTATATCCGTAACGGCGGTTTCTTTGATCAGCCGTTCTTTGTTTGCTTTTTTATGACCGACGGCTTTCGATATATCGCCCTCCGGCACTCTTACGGTGACCGCGCCCGAAAGCCCTTCGAGCAGAGGTCTTATCCTGCGGTAATAAATG
>JAEEGL014126489.1_pt1 | contig 21042 bp, 16 predicted proteins | sample 9134231 | NCBI WGS metagenome assembly JAEEGL01 (sample SAMN16246548, study PRJNA631951) | gut metagenome | biome: gut microbiome; feature: rumen; material: fiber-attached | host: Bos | place: Iran: Karaj | collected 2018-10 | reverse complement strand
TCGCCTTGTCCGTGGCATTCTTCAAGGTGATGAGGATGCGGTTGAGGTCCAGCGGCTTTTCTATGAAGTCGAAGGCGCCCTTCTTGATGCAGTCCACCGCCGTGGAGATGTCTGCATGGCCCGACACCATGACCACGGGCGATTCAATGCCCTCTTCCATGAGTTTGGAGAGCATTTCCGTGCCGTCCATCACGGGCATCTTGATGTCGCAGAAAATGGCGTCGTATTTTTCCTTTTGGGCTTTCTGGAGGCCTTCCTCCCCGTTTTCGGCGGTTTCCACCTGGTAGTTTTCCATTTCCAGGATTTCCTTGAGCGAATAGCGGATGGCCCTTTCGTCGTCTACGATGAGAACTTTCATGTGGTACATTATTTTATGCAAATATCGCAAAAATATTCTATTTTTGTATTCTTAACTCATCGTTACTATGAACATTCCAGATATCATTATCGCCGTAGACGGCTACTCTTCCACCGGGAAGAGCACATTTGCCAAGATGGTGGCCGCAGAATTCGCTTTCCTGTACCTGGACAGCGGGGCCATGTACCGCGGCGTCACGCTGGCCGCCCTGGAGGAAGGGCTCATCTCGCCGGAAGGGGCCATTGACCAGGAGGCCCTCAAGGAGAAAATCGGCGGTTATGACCTGCATTTCCGCCATGAGGACGGCGCCACCCGCCTGTACCTCGGGGAACGCTGCATCGAAGACCGCATCCGCAGCCTGGAGGTATCGTCCCACGTGAGCCCCGTGAGCGCCATTCCTTTTGTCCGCGCATTCGTGGATGAGAAACTGCACGCCTTCTCGGAGGGCGGCCGCGTCATCATGGACGGCCGGGACATCGGCACCACCGTCTTCCCCAACGCGGAAGTGAAGATTTTCATGACGGCAGAGGAGAAGGTGCGCGCCCAGCGCCGGTACGACGAACTGGTGGCCAAGGGCCAGGAGGCCAGCTTTGAAGAAGTGCTCAAGAACCTCCTGGAGCGGGACTATCTGGATTCCCACCGGGAAACTTCTCCCCTCCGCCAGGCCCCGGACGCCTTTGTGATGGACAATACGCACATGACCCTGCACGAGGAACTGGTGTGGATGCTGGGGCTGCTGCAGGGCAGGTTCGGCATCCTGGAAGCCGCCATTACATGCTGAAAGTAGAAACGGATTCCGGTTCCGGTTTCTGCGGCGGGGTCATCCGCGCCATCTCCCGGGCGGAGGATTATCTGTCCGCCCACTCCCGCCTTTACTCGCTGGGCGCCATCGTCCATAACGAGGCGGAGCTCTCGCGGCTGGCCGGCAGAGGACTGGTGACGGTGAACCGGCTTTCGGAAGTGCCGGAAGGGGAGACCGTACTCATCCGTGCGCACGGAGAACCGCCCTCCACCTATGAAGAGGCGGCGGCGCGCGGGCTGGAGCTCATCGACTGTTCCTGTCCGGTGGTGCTTCAGCTCCAGAAAAGTATCCGGGAGTCGTATGCCCGTCTTCATGCGGAAGGTCGTCAGGGACAAGTGATTATCTTTGGCCGGGTGGGCCATGCGGAAGTGCTGGGCCTGCTGGGCCAGGTGGGCTCGGACGCCCTGGTGGTGGAAAATGCCGCTATGCTTTCCCAGGCCATGGAGGCGGGGCGCATCAACCTGCAGGAACCTGTTGAAATCTTCTCCCAGACCACCAAGAGCCCTTCCGAATACCAGGAAATCTGCCGCATGCTCAAGGACGCCGGCGTGCAGCTTACCGTCCACGACACCATCTGCGCGCAGGTGGCCGGCCGTCACCGGAAACTGGCCGCCTTCGCCGCTTCGCACGACATCATCCTGTTCGTGGCAGGCCGGAGCTCTTCCAACGGGAAAGTGCTCAGCGACCTCTGCCGCCAGGTGAACCCCCGCACCTATCTGCTGGGCTCGGCGGCGGAACTGGACCCCGCCTGGCTGGAGGGCTGTTCCAGCGCCGGTGTATGCGGCGCCACGTCCACGCCGCAGTGGCTTCTGGAGGAGGTGGCCGGCGCCGCCCGGGCCGCAGGTGAAAGAAAATTTGCAGAAAAAGCGACAAATCCTTAATTTTGCGCTTCGAAACGGAAACAATTAACCAATATATCTTTATGGCAACAACTGCTGATCTTAAGAATGGAATGTACATCATGTTCAACGGCAAACCCTGCGTTGTCGTGTACTTCCAGCATGTAAAACCCGGCAAGGGCCCTGCTTTTGTCAAAACCAAACTGCGCAACCTGGAGAACGGGCGCATCCTCGAGAACACCTTCACCGCCGGCGTCAAGCTGGACACCATCACCGTGGAGCGCCGTCCTTACCAGTATCTGTACGACGACGGAGAGGCTTTCAACTTCATGCATGAGGAAACCTACGAGCAAATCACCCTCCCGCACGACGTGGTGGAGAATGCAGACCTCATGAAGGAAGGCCAGCGGGTGGAAATGATGTTCCTCACGGAGCCGGAAGAGCGCTGCCTCACCTGCGAGCTCCCCACCTATGTCACCCTGGAGGTTACCTACAGCGAGCCTGCCGTGAAGGGCAACACCGCCTCCACCTCGGCCCTCAAGGAAGTCACCCTGGAGACCGGCGCCAAGATCATGGTTCCCCTCTTCATCGAAACCGGAGAAGTCATTACCGTCAACACCACGGACCGTTCCTACGGCCAGCGCGTGAAGTAAGAACTCCAGCAAAGAGAACGCTTTCGTCCACGGAAACGCTTGTTTTCGTGGACGAAACTTTTATTCCTTGGGGTATTTCACCGTGAACGAGGCCCCGCCCAGGGTGAAGGAGCGGCTGTAGGAGATGGTGCCGCCGCAGTGCTCCACAATCCGGCGGCAGATGGCTAGACCCAGGCCGCTGCCGCTGGTCTTGGTGGTGAAGTCCGGCGTGAAAATCTTGTCCTGGTTCTGTTCGGCCACACCCGGGCCGTTGTCTTCCACCACTATCTCGTAGAAACCGTCCTCGGAAGCGTTCCGCACGGCCACCAGCAGCCGCTTTTCCCCTTCGTTCTGGTCCACCGCCTGGATGGCGTTGGTGAGAAGGTTCACCACCACGCGGGTGAGCTGCGGGCGCGGGGCTTCCACCCATGCCCCCGAGAGCCCGAAGTAGTCCAGCCGGAGGTCGTCCCTGGAATCGAACAGGTCCACTTCCTGCCGCACCAGGATGTCCAGGTCCAGCCGTTCGGGTTTCTGGTCGTACATCTTGGCGAAGGTGGAGAACTGGTCGGCCGAATCGGCCAGCAGGTCTACGTGATAGAGGACCGTGGAGGCCACTTCGTCAAAGCGGTCCTGCCAGGCGGGATTGCCGGAAGCTTTCATGCGCATCAGCAGCTGCAGCTGCAGCTTGATGGGCGTGAGCGGGTTCTTGAGGTCGTGCGCCACGCGGCGGGCCATGTCGGTCCAGGCTTTGTCGCGTTCCACCTGCGCCAGGCGGCGGGTAGACTCCCCGAGGTCTCTCACCATGCGGTTGTAGGCCTGTACCAGCGGGGTGATTTCATCGTCCTGCTCATAGACGATGGGCTCCAGGTGGTCAATGTCGGTCACCGTCATGCGGCGCCGCATCTCGGTGATGGGCTGGAACAGGCGTTTGACCACCGCGGAGGTGATGAAGCGCGAGAGCATGAGCAGCAGCAGGAAGATGGTGATGACTGTGGCCACGTGGAGGACGGCTTCCGTCTCCAGGTTCTGGCTCAGCTCCGTGAAGGGGGACGATACGATGGCCACCATGCGCCCGCCGCTGTTGAAGATGGGGGCGTAAAGGGCGTAGAAACTCCGCCGCGACACCCGCTCCCGGTTCACGAAGAAACGCTTGTGCCCATAGATAATCTGCTTGTAGGCCTTGTGGTTGAGCCGCTGGCCCAGGATCATGCGGTCGTACACCTCGGGCGTCGTGCTCATGACCACCCGTCCTCCGGTGTCGAAGAGGGTGATGTCGCACTTGAGGTTGTTGCCCACGCCTTCCACGGCGGACAGCACTTCGGCGGAGCCTATGTCCCCGGGCCCTTCCACCTGCCGCAGGTGCTCCTGCAGCATGGACTGCAGGGTGTTGATGCGCGAAGTCATGATGCCCTGCATGTCGGCGTCGTTCCGCTTATAGACGAACCATACGCTGAACCCGGCCATGGCCACCAGGGTAAGGATGAGCGAGATATAGACCACCAGGCCGATGCGGGTCTGGTAATAGCGCCGGGTGCCGCTCCGCCGCTTCCGCCAGACGACCACCGACAGCAGGAAGAAGGCGATGATGGCCAGCAGGACGCCCTCCACCACGTAATAGATCCATTCCGTACTGGGCCGGGAGATGATGATGATTTCGTTTTCGGACATCCCGTGAACGAAGTGGCACCAGCCTTCCAGGTCGATATGGCCGTCCGGTCGCTGCCCGGCCAGCTGCTTGAGGTCTCCGGAGAAGACGGTGGGATAGGGATAGGCCCCTTTGTACTGGACCTGGCGTTCCTGCACGTATTTGGTCCAGGAATAGACGGGAGGCAGCGAAACCCGCCCCGGGTCCGATATGCCCAGGAGGCTCAGGTAGCCCCGGTCTTCCCGGTTGTGCTTGGACTCCACGGACACCAGGATGGTGCTCGCCCCCTGGTCTTTCAGATAATAGGAGAACAAGCCCGTATAGGTGGTGCGCCCGCTCCCGCCCGAATTGTAGAAGAAGTGGGAATTGTCTCCCAGCCGCACGCCGCCGCGGATACGGTCCTGGAAAAGCTGGCCGGCCACGGCGTCCGTTCCGGGCACCACGGCAATGTCATAATCCTGGGCGATGCGTCCCATGTACGTGCTCACGAGGCGGCTCTGGAGCATGTCCTTGGCCTCTTCCATGAGCGACAGCACGCCCAGCACCGGGTCTTCCGCGATGGAGTTCTCCACCCCGCGGAGCTGGATTTCCAGGGCGATGTCGCGGTCCATGGCGAGGCGGTTGGCCCAGACGTCCACCCGCCGCTGCTCCTTGTCAAAGCCGAGGGTGGCCGAGGCGATGACGAAGTAGATGCCCATGCATCCTGCGTAGACGAGGCGCCCGCGCGATGAGAACATGTCGTAGCGAAGGCCCGTGAGCGAGCGGACGAGCGGCGACAGCAGCTGCAGCAATATGGGAAGGGTGAGGGACAGGGCCAGGTGCGACAGATACACCAGGCCGCTGTAGCTGTTGAGGAGGGCGATCTTGTAGAGCTCCAGGTTGATGTTCGAGTTCACCAGGATGCTCCTGAACGTCAGGTGCAGATAGAAGACGATGGCCGCGGTGAGGAGCGCGCCCCCCGCCAGCAGGCCCGCTTCCAGCCCCCGGTCGTTCCGCCGGAGGAGGTCCCGGAGCAGGGGCCAGCGGACCAGATAAAGATCCACGACCGCCAGGGTGATGGCCAGGTTCACCAGGATGACGGCCCCGAGCGAATAGAAGAAATTGCCGTCTGCATACAGCAGCGGCGAGAACAGCTGCGAGGTCTGGGAAAGGTGGCGTCCGTAGAAGTACAGCCAGGCGAGGAGCCCCAGCTGGACGGCCATGGCAAGGACCATCCAGGCCATCCGCGGGTGGCCCGACAGGAAAACCAGCGTGCCGGCCAGCAGCAGCGCCACCGCCAGCCAGAGCAGGGCCGAGTGCCGCTGGGAGGGCTCCGAAAGGGTTTCCGCGGTGAGTTTGAAAAGGGGCGTTCCGTCCACCTGCACGGGAATGCCCACGCCGGTGGAGAGGGGACGCAGCGAGAAACGGTCGTCCACCCTGAAATGGGGGTTCACGCCGTTCATGGACCCGGCCTGTAGTTCATTGACGAGCACCAGGCCGGCAATCACGCTGCACCTTTCCCCGTTCACCCGCTTTTCCAGGTACCATTTGGGGCCCAGGTTCACGAAGCTCCAGGTTTCGGCGGCGTCCTTGAGGGGAGAGCTCAGGGCATTCCGGGAATCCCCGAGCCGCTGGACCAGCGTGCGGGCGCGGATGTCGTCGCTCCGGATGGGAAACTGGTTGGCCCAGCCCTGCAGGGTGTCGGCCGCGTAGCGGTACACCACCATGTCTTCCGGAAGGCCTTCCAGGTCCATCCAGGTGTTGAGGTCCGCCTCAAGGGCCTGGCCGATGTATTGGTCCAGTATCTGCAGGCGCTTTTCCACGCGGTGCCCCAGCTCTTCCGCCACCGACACTTCGTTGGAGCGCCCCCGGCCGATGAAGATGGCGATGCCGAGGACGACGGCCGCGGCCATCACCAGCACGAACGAGACGATGTCCCAGATATGCCGGTTCCTATTCATGGTGGTAGGGTTCTCCCTTGAGGATGGTGAAGGCCCTGTAAAGCTGCTCGGCAAAGATGGCCCGCACCATCTGGTGCGAGAACGTCATCCTGGAGAGTGACAGCTTGTCCTGGCAGCGGGCGTGGACGGCGTCCGAAAAGCCATAGGCCCCGCCGATGGCGAAAACGAGGCGCTTTCCGCCGCCGGCCATTTTTTGTTCCAGATAGCGGGCGAACTCCAGCGAACGCAGTTCCCGTCCGTGTTCGTCCAGGAGGATGAGGAGGTCTCCCGGCTCCAGCTGCTTCAGGATGAGTTCCCCTTCCTTCTCCTTGATCTGCTCCCGGCTCAGGGCCGACACTTTCTTGAGTTCGGGGATTTCCGTCACCTGGAAGGAAACGTAATGGGCGAGCCTGGACGCATACAGGTCCAGGCCCTCCTTAACCCATTTCACGTCGGTTTTTCCGACCGTCAGGAGCGTCATGTTCATCTGCTTACAAAAATAGCAATTCGGCGCGGATTTTGCAAGTAGAGTGCCGGAATGAAACAGAAGGTCCGCTTGTTTTTCTTGCTCGCGTCGCTGTGCCTGGTCACGGCGGCACCAGGCTGGTCGCAAATCTATACGGCCAAGCAGTCCTTCATCATCTCCCCGCCCGCGCAGGACGAATTCTCCGTTTTTTCCCCCATTACCAAATACCTGGCGGCCGGAGACGTGAACTCGCTTTCCAGCTGGTTTGCAGACAATCTGGACGTCACCATCATCTCTTCGTCACGCAACTGCTCCCGCAACCAGGCCCGCCAGATTCTCCGCACCTTCTTCCGTTCCTATACTCCGCGTTCGTTCGACGTGACGCACAAGGCCTCGGATGCCAACAAGAAGTACCTCATCGGCCGCCTGAACGCCGGCGGTGAACTGTTCCAGGTAACCATCTACGCCACTTCTTCCGGAGGAGACACCTATAAAATCCAGCAGCTCAACATCTCCCGCCAGACGGCCTATTGACAGCCTTGTGAATCAAACTGTTGAATAATTCTCCGAAAGGCTATTGGTTTACGCGCGAAAAACGCGTATTTTTGCATATATGGGAACAGTACGCAAATTCTTGACGGGACTCCTGGCAGTCCTTGTGATAGGGTCATGCACCCGCATCAGTCCTTTTGTATCGGTACAGGACGGCCGTTTTGAGCGGGCCGGAAAGCCTTACCGGTTTATCGGGACCAACTTCTGGTACGGCCCCATCCTGGCTTCGGAAGGACAGGGAGGGGACATGGAAAGGCTGGTCATGGAACTGGATACGCTCAAGGCACTCGGCCTTACGAACCTTCGCGTCCTTGTGGGGGCGGACGGCCCGGACGGGGTCTTCTCCCGGGTGGAACCCACCCTGCAGAAGGCGCCCGGGGTGTATAACGACACCCTCCTCCGCGGCCTGGACCGCTTCCTGGTGGAGCTGGGCAGGCGGGATATGCAGGCGGTCCTGTACCTCAACAACTCCTGGGAGTGGAGCGGCGGCTACGGGCAGTACCTGGAATGGGCGACGGGGGAGAAATCCCTCATCCCGCTCATCGACGGTTACTGGCCCTTCATGCAGCAGATGCGTGCTTTCCAGACTTCCAGGGAGTCGCAGGAACTCTTCTATCGGCATGTCCGGGCCATCGTGGGGCGCACCAACTCCATCACCGGCAAGCCCTACAGGGAAGATCCGGCCATCTTCTCGTGGCAGATCGGCAACGAACCCCGCTGCTTTTCGGACGATCCCGCCGTCCGGGACGGCTTTATCGGCTGGCTCACGGAGAGCGCCCGCATCATCAAGGAACTGGACCCCAACCACATGGTGTCCACCGGCAACGAGGGCCTCTTCGGCTGCGAACAGGACCCGGCGCTGCTGGAGCGCGTCAATACCATACCCGGAGTAGATTACATCACCATCCACATCTGGCCCTACAACTGGCAGTGGGCCCGGGCGGACAGCCTTTCGGAAGACCTTCCCGCCGCCATCGATAAAACGGCGGAGTATATCCGGCTGCATCATGAACTGGGCATGCGCCTTGGAAAGCCGGTGGTCTGTGAAGAGTTCGGCTTCCCGCGGGACGGCTTCCGTCCGGAACGGGAGGCGGGAACCCGGGCGCGGGACGCTTATTACGCCTATGTCTTCTCGCAGGTGGGAACGCTCCTGGACGGGGTCAATTTCTGGGGCTGGAGCGGTTTTGCGGAGCCCCTCCATACCCAGTGGGAATCCGGGGACCCTTATACCGGAGACCCGGCGCAGGAGGCCCAGGGCCTCAATGGCGTTTATATCACAGACTATACCCTGGATGTCATCCGGGATGCCATCGACAATTTGAATTAACCACATCAATATGAATCGATTGACTCAATTCATCGTTCCCCTGGCGCTGGTTTTCACCACCCTTTGCTGCAGTGGAAGCCCTTACAGGAACGCCGGGACAGAGCCGTCCGTCAACCCGGGCGGCCAGACGCAGGAGGAGAAGGAAAAGGAACCGTCCAGGCCCCCCGTGGAGAACCTGGCTCTTCCGGAAAACCCCCAGGCCATTTCCGAAGCCATGGCACTGGGCTGGAACCTGGGCAACCAGCTGGATGCCATCTCGGGCGGCGTCTCCAACGAAACCTGCTGGGGCAACCCGCGTTGCACCCAGGCCACTTTCTATGGCATCAAGGATGCCGGTTTCACCAGCGTGCGCATTCCCGTCACCTGGATGGGACACATGGGCAGCGCCCCGTCCTATCAGGTGGAGGAGGCCTGGATGAACCGCGTGTATGAGGTGGTCCAATATGCCCGGAACGCCGGCCTGTACGTGATCATCAACACCCATCACGACGAAAACCATGGCAACGACCACTGGCTGGATATCAAGAACGCCTCCGAGGACAGTGCGCTCAACGAGGCCATCAAACAGCAAATCAAGGCCCTGTGGACGCAGATTGCCGTCAAATTTGCCGACTGCGGCAACTGGCTCGTCATGGAAGGTTTCAACGAACTCAATGACGGGGGCTGGGGCTGGAGCCAGGACTTCCGGGCCAACCCCATGAAGCAGGGCGACATCCTCAACCAGTGGAACCAGGTGTTCGTAGATGCCGTCCGCGCCACCGGGGGGAACAACGCCACCCGCTGGCTGGGCGTTCCCACTTATTGCGCAAACCCCTCTTTCGAGCAGTACCTCACCCTGCCCGCAGACCCCAGGCTCATGCTCTCCGTGCATTTCTATGACCCGTCGGACTACACCATCGGAGACAAGCAGTATTCAGACTGGGGACATACCGGCGCGGTGGGCAAGAAGGCGCCGGGAAGTGACGAAGACCATGTGAACAGCGTCTTCAACAACCTCAAAACCAAGTATGTAGACAAGGATATTCCGGTCTATGTGGGCGAATTCGGCTGCTCCATGCGCTCCAAGGCGGACAGCCGGGCCTGGGCTTTCTACCTGTATTATCTGGAGTATGTGGTCAAGGCCGCCAAGGAATACGGCATGCCCTGCTTCCTCTGGGACAACGGCGTGGCCGGCGTGGGCAAGGAGCATCACGGCTATCTGGACCACGGTACCGGAGACTATATCAGCTACTCGAAAGATCCCATCGACGTCATGGTGAAAGCCCGTTTCACCAAAGACGCCTCCTATACGCTCCAGTCCGTTTACGATTCAGCTCCCAAGTTCTGATGAGACACAAGATATTACTCCTTTGCGCCGCCCTGCTGGCGGCCGCCTGCGCCCAGGCTCCGCAAAAACCTGCCGGAACGCCCCGGGCCATCCTCCTCGGACAGTTGGAATCGTGGGTGCAGAAAGGGCAGATTGCCTATGGTCACCAGGACGACCTCCCGTACGGCCATGCCTGGCGGGTGGAAGACTGGGAGAGGGACCCGCTTGAACGTTCCGACGTAAAGGCCACCACCGGCTGCTTCCCCATGATGGTGGGGTTCGACCTCGGGGGCATTGAACTGGCGGACAGCTGCAACCTGGACGGCGTTCCCTTCGGCCTCATGCGGAAGGCGGCCCTGAAGCATATCGAGCGGGGCGGGATGGTCACTTTTTCCTGGCATCCTCGCAATCCCCTCACGGGCGGCGATGCCTGGGACATCAGCTCGGACCAGGTGGTCCGTTCCATCCTGCCCGGCGGTGAAAAGCATACCGAATTCATGCTCTGGCTGCAGCGGGCGGCCGATTTTCTGGAAAGCCTTGGCGACGTGGCCGTCATCTTCCGGCCCTGGCACGAGAACCTGGGCAGCTGGTTCTGGTGGGGCGGCCGGCTCTGCACCGCCGGACAGTACCAGGAGCTTTACCGGCTCACCTGGCTCTATTTCACCAAGGAGCGTGGGCTGGTGAACCTGGTCTGGTGCTATTCGCCCAACGGCCCCATTCCGCCCCAGGAGTATATGTCGCGCTATCCCGGAGACGAATTCGTAGACCTGCTGGGAACGGACATCTATGCCTACCGGGGCGACGACTCCATCGAGGGAACGCGGGTCCGTTACGCGGAACAGGTGAAAGTCATGTTCACGAGCCTGACGGCCATCGCCACCGAGCATAAGAAACTGGTCTGCTTCTCGGAAACCGGCCTGGAAGGCCTTCCGGACACAGGATGGTGGACCGAGTGCCTCTATCCGGCCATCAAGGATTTCCCCATCTCGTATGTGCTCACCTGGCGCAACGCGCACGACAAGCCCGGGCATTTCTATGCGCCCTGGCCCGGCTTTGAGGGAGAGGCGGATTTCGACGCCTTCTGCCATCTGGAAGATATCGTCTTTTTGGAAGTGGAATAATCATGAACAGTTTATTGATCCTGGCGACCCTTGTCCTGTCGCACCTTTTTACAGACCATGCCGTGCTGCAGCAGCAGACCCAGGCCCCTGTCTGGGGCTGGGGAGAACCCGGAAAGACCGTGACCGTCTCCGGCTCCTGGAGCAAAGAGAAAGTGAAAACCACCGTGGGGGCCGACGGCAGCTGGCGCGTAAGCCTCCCTACCGGCGCTGCCGGTACCGGCTATACCCTTACGGTGAAATCCGGTAAGGAAACCCTCACCGTCCAGGATGTTGCCCTCGGGGAAGTATGGATCTGCAGCGGGCAGTCCAACATGGAGATGCCCATCCGCGGCTTCGGTTTCCAGCAGGTGGACGAAGCGGCCGATGCCATCCTGTCGGCTCCGGAAACGGCTTCCAGCGTGCGTGTGTTCGACATCAAGACCCCGCGCCGCTATGAGCCGGAGCAGGATGTGGATGCGCACTGGGCCTGTGCCTACGGAGATGTGGCGGCCGGCACTTCGGCCGTGGCCTATTTCTTCGCCCGCCGCCTCACGCGGAGTCTCGGCGTACCGGTGGGCATCATCGTCAATGCCTGGGGAGGCAGCCGCATCGAACCCTGGATGCCCCGGGAGGTCATTGACGCCGCCGGCATCACGGCTGAGGAGCGGGCCGCCATCGACGCCGTGCAGGACCAGGAGTGGCCCACCGTGCCGGAACTCATCTGGAACGGACGTGTGAACCCCATCGTGGGGTATGCCGCCAAGGGAATCCTCTGGTACCAGGGCTGTTCCAATATCGGCCAGGCCTGCTACGACCGGCTCCAGGCGGCCATGGTAAAGCATTGGAGAAAAGCGTGGGGAAGGGAGCTTCCTTTCCTTTTCACTCTCCTTGCCCCCTACAGCCATGGGGACAGTGGCGGTACCTGGCGGCCGGAATTCGTGGCCACCCAGCTCCATACGGAAGACCTGCTGCCCGCTTCCTGGGCCATCTGCACCGAAACCCTGGGCGACGAAGTCACCATCCATCCGCCCAAGAAGCGGGAGGTGGCGGACATGATGGTCCAGCGCGCCCTGCAGAATGTCTATGGCATCCCGCTGGGGGTGGATATCGAACTCCCCAAGCCCCAAAGCATTGAATATCAGGAAGACGGCAGCGTCAAAATCCGCCTCTCCCACGTCTGGTCCAACCTCATGAGCATCACCTCCCGCAGTATCCGCGGCTTTGAGCTGGCCGGGGAAGACCATGTGTTCCACACCGCCGAAGCAGAGGTTTTCTGGGATGGCAATACCATCACCGTCCGCTCCGCGGAAGTCCCGCACCCCGTGGCTGTCCGCTATGGCTGGCGCAACTTCATGGATGCCAATCTCCAGACCTCCTACGGCATTCCCGTGCCGCCCTTCCGTTCGGACAACTGGTAGGCCGTGGCGTTTATTTTATTGATTATAAGTGATTTATGAAAAGTAAGTTGTATAAAATCGCGCAACTTACTTTTTACAAACAATTGATAGTATGAGAGTTATGCGTCACGCCCCCTTTGCCGTCCTGGCCTTGCTGTTGGCCTTCTCCTGCGGCAAGAGGCCGTTCGTCACCATCCCCTGTGAAGACGTTACCATCCGGCTGGAAGTCGTTTCCCCCGAAATCGTAAGGGTCTCGGCGTCGCCCGACGGCCGTTTCCCGGACCGCAAGAGCCTGGTGGTGCTTCCCCAAAAGGGTTGCACCGACTATGAACTGTCCGACGCCATGGGGAAGGTGCGCCTGTCGACGGCAGCGCTTTCAGCCGAGGTGTACAAGGCGGACGGAAGCATCCATTTCTACAAGGCGGACGGCACGCCGCTGGCCCTGGACGGCCATACCAGCTTTGCCCCGGTGGAGGTGGAAGGAAAGAAGGCCTGGTCCACGCTCGTCCGTTTTTCGTCCACCGACGACGAAGCCTTCTACGGGCTCGGTCAGCACCAGGCGGGCGAGTTCAACCACAAGGGCCTACGGGAAGAGCTGTACCAGTACAATACCAAAATCAGCGTCCCCATGGTGGTGTCCACCAAAGGGTACGGCATGCTGTTCGACGCGTATTCCCTGAGCCGTTGGGGCAGTGGTGAACCTTACAGGCAGCTGGGCGAAGTATTTGACCTTCAGTTGAAAGGCACCTACCAGCCCGCCCAGGGCGCCCCGCTCGTGCAAAAGGAGGACAGCCTCTTTTACGAGAACGAATGGGCCATCCGGAATCTTCCCGCCGTCCCGCTGCAGGGAGCGCGGGTCACCTACGAAGGGACCCTCACCGCCCACGAGACCGGGGACTATCATTTCATCCAGTACTATGCCGGCTTCCAGCGCACGGAAGTGGACGGCCGGGAGGTGATGAGCCGCCGCTGGCGTCCGGCCTGGAACCCCAACAGCTACAAGTTCACCGTGCATCTGGAAAAGGATGTCCCTACCCCCTTCAAGGTGGAATGGGAGCCGGACGGGGGCGTCTCATACATCGGCCTCCGGGCCGCTCCCCTGGAGAGCCCCGAAGAGGAGTCGGCCCTTGCGTTCTGGAGCGAATTCGAGCCGCAGGCAGACTTCTATTTCATTGCCGGAGACAGCTACGACGGGGTTATCAAGGGATATCGCCGGCTCACCGGCAAGGCCCCCGTCATGCCCAAGTGGGTCCTGGGCTTTTGGCAGAGCCGGGAACGCTACGCCACGCAGGAAGACCTGGTGGGCACCCTGGCGGAATTCCGCCGCCGCCACATTCCGGTAGACAATATCGTCCAGGACTGGCAGTACTGGAAGGACGATGAGTGGGGGAGCCATGCCTTTGACCCGGAGCGCTATCCGGACCCGGAAGCCATGCTGGATACGGTGCATGCCCTTCACGGCCGCTTCATGATTTCCGTCTGGCCCAAGTTCTATACCAATACAGCTCATTACCAGGAGCTTAAGAATGCGGGCTATGCCTATACCCATGCCGAGGAAGAGGGCCTGGAAGACTGGCTGGGCCACAAGCAGAGCTTCTATGACGCCTATGCGCCGGGCGGCCGGAAGATGTTCTGGCGGCAGATGGACGAAAGCCTCTACAGCCGCTATGGCCGCAAGATAGACGCCTGGTGGATGGATGCCAGCGAGCCGAACCTCCGCGACTGCCTGCCCATGGACTACCTCAAGTGGCTGCTCACGCCCACGGCGCTGGGCCCTTCCACCGAATACCTCAATGCCTATGCCCTGGTCAACGCCCAGGCCATCTATGAAGGCCAGCGGGGGGTAGACCCGGACAAACGCGTTTTCCTCCTTACCCGCAACGGCTTTGCCGGCCTGCAGCGCTACAGCACCGCCTCCTGGAGCGGCGATATTGGCACGTCCTGGACCGACATGCGCATCCAGATGGCCGCCGGCCTGGGCTATTCCATGAGCGGCATCCCGTTCTGGGGCATGGATATCGGCGGTTTCTCCGTCATGTCCAAGTTCTACGATGCGGCCGGCGCCGCCGAATGGCAGGAGCTGCAGACGCGCTGGCATCAGTTCGGCACCTTTGTCCCGCTCTTCCGCACCCACGGGCAGTGGCCCCGCAGGGAGCTCTGGAACATTGCTCCGGAAGGCTCTCCCGCCTACGAAAGCATCCTGTGGTATATGCGCCTGCGTTACCGGCTGATGCCTTATCTGTATTCCCTCGCCGGCGCCGCCTGGCTGGAAGACGCCACCCTCATGCGCGGCCTTCCCATGGATTTCCCGGACGACCGCGAGGTGCGGGACCTCTCCGACCAGTGGCTCCTGGGCCCCGCCCTCATGCCCTGCCCGGTGTATGAATACCAGGCCCGCAGCCGCAGCGTCTATTTCCCCCACGGCGGCTGGTACGATGCCTATACGGGCACCTACATCCCCGGCGGCAAGCGCTTTACCGTAGACGCCCCCTATGAGCGCATGCCGCTCTATGTGCGGGAAGGCTCCATCGTCCCCATGGGGCCCGACATGGAATGGTGCGACGAAAAGCCCTCCGGAGACCTGACCCTTTTGGTTTACGCCGGAGCCGACGCCCATTTCACCCTTTATGAAGACGACGGGCTCACCTATGCCTATGAGAAAGGCGCTTACAGCACCATCGGCCTGCATTGGAACGACGAGGAGAGCTGCCTTCGGATCGATGCCCGGCAGGGGTCCTATCCCGGCATGGCTGCCAGCCGGACCTTCCGCGTGGTGCTGGTGAGCCGGGCCCACCCCGTCCCGCTGGATCCGGAAGCCGCCGGTGCCACCACGGTCACCTACGACGGCTCCGCCCTGGAAGTTAAACTGTAATAAAAAATTGAATATGAAGAGATTACTTCTTCCTGTCGCCCTTGTGGCGGCCCTCGTGCTATCGTGCAAAAATGCTCCGAAAGCGGAGCCGGTCATTCCTGCGGACCCTTCCCTCGAAGCCCGTATCGAAAAGGTCCTCTCGGGCATGTCCCTTGAGGAAAAAGCCGGGCAGCTGGTGCAGCTGAACATCAGCACCCTCGAGGACGATACCCACGAGGCCATCGACCCGGCCAAGCTGGACCGCATTATTGGCCAGTATAAGGTGGGTTCCATCTTGAATGTCATGCACGACCGCGCCCACAGCCGGGAGGAAACCGCCGCCATGGTGCGTCAGATCCAGGAGAAGTCCATGGAGGCCATCGGCATTCCCTGCATCTACGGCCTGGACATGATTCACGGCGCTTCCTATCTGGTGGAGGGCTCGCTGTACCCGCAGGAAATCAACCTGGGCGCCACCTTCAACCGGGAATTTGCCCGGCAGATGGGCCGCGCCATGGCCTATGAAACCCGCGCCGCGCAGGTTCCCTGGGTGTTTTCCCCGGTGATGGACCTGGGCCGGGACCCGCGCTGGCCGCGCCAGTGGGAAAGTTTTGGCGAAGACCCCTACCTCCAGGCCGAAATGGCCCGCGAAGAGACCATCGCCCTGCAGGGAGAAGACCCCAACCACATTGACAAGGAGCATGTGGCCGTCTCCATCAAGCATTTCATGGGCTACGGCGTGCCGCTTAGCGGAAAGGACCGTACGCCCGCCTATATTGCCGAAAACGACCTCCGGGAGAAGTACTTCGCCCCGTTCCTGGAGTGCTTCCGCACCGGCGCCCTCACCGCCATGGTGAATTCGGCCTCCATCAACGGCATCCCCACCCATGCCAACGCCCTGCTCCTCACCGGCTGGGTGAAGGAAGAACTGGGCTGGGACGGCCTTTTCGTGACGGACTGGGCCGACATTGACAACCTCTGGCAGCGGGACCATGTGGCCGCCGACAAGCGGGAGGCCGTGAAGATGGGCATCAACGCCGGTATCGACATGATCATGGACCCGTACGATGTTACCTGCTGCGATGTCATCGTAGACCTGGTGAAGGCCGGGGAGATTCCTGAGGCCCGCCTCAACGATGCCGTGCGCCGGGTCCTCCGCCTGAAAATGCGCCTCGGCCTCTTTGACGAGCCGGTCTGGGACGATGCTTATCCGGCATTCGCCTCTGAGCAGTTCGGCCGGGAATCCTATGCCGCCGCGCTGGAGAGCGAGGTGCTCCTGAAGAACGAAGGCGGCATCCTGCCGCTCCGGGAAGATATCCGCATCCTGGTCACCGGGCCCAACGCGGCCAGCCTCCGGGCCCTCAACGGCGGCTGGAGCTACACCTGGCAGGGAGCGGCGGATGACTTCGCCCCGCAGTACAACACCATCGTGGATGCGCTGGAGAACCGTTTCAGGAACGTGACCTTCGAGCCGGGCGTCCGTTATATCCCCATTCCCATGATGTGGCAGCTGGAAGACGCTTCCGGTATCCGCCAGGCGGTGGCCGCCGCTTCCCGGGCCGATGTCATCATTGCCTGCGTGGGCGAGAATTCCTACTGCGAGACCCCCGGCAACATGGACGACCTCAACCTTTCCGGAAACCAGAAGGAACTGGTGAAGGCCCTCGCCGCTACCGGAAAACCCATCGTCCTGGTGCTGAATGAAGGCCGCCCGCGCCTGATTGGCGACATTGAACCGCTCTGTGCGGCCGTAGTGGACGTCATGCTGCCCTCCAATTACGGGGCCGATGCCCTGGCCGCCCTCCTGAGCGGCGACGAGAACTTCTCTGGCAAACTGCCGTTCACCTATTCCAAGCACATAAACGCCTTGCATACTTACGATTACAAGGTTTCAGAGCACCGTGAGACCATGGCGGGTTCCTATAACTACGACGCCGTGATGGACGTGCAGTGGCCATTCGGTCATGGCCTCAGCTACACCACGTTTGCGTACGGCAACCTGAAAGTGCAGGCAGACTCCTTCAAGGCCGCCGACGTGTTGGAAGTGAGCGTAGATGTGACCAATACGGGGCTTCGCGCCGGCAAGGAGGCCGTGCTGCTTTATAGTTCAGACCTGGTGGCTTCGCTCATCCCCGACGTGAAGCGGCTCCGCGGCTTCGATAAGGTGGAACTGGCTCCCGGTGAGACCAGGACAGTCTGTTTCAAGCTCCCGGCCAGCGACCTGGCTTTTGTGGGGGCCGACGGAAAATGGCGCCTGGAGGAGGGCGATTTCCGCCTCAGCTGCGGCGGCCAGGGCGTTTTGGTCCGCTGCACGGAAACCAAGGTCTGGAATACGCCGAACAAATGAACGGCCGGTTCCTTCAGGAGGTCAGGGAGAACCTGACCTCCAACATTTTGCCCTTCTGGCTCCGGCTGCAGGACCCGCGCGGGGGATTCTTCGGGGAGGTCTTGGCAGACGGTACCGTGGTGGAAGACGCCCCGCGCGGGGTCATCCTGAATGCCCGGCTCATCTGGACCTTCTCGGCCGTCTCAGAGGCTTTGGGGGACCTTGCTTGCCGGGAAGCCGCCGCCCATGCCTGCCACTGGTTCCTGGCGCATTTCGTAGACCCGGACCATGGCGGGGTGTACTGGAGCGTGTCGGCTTCCGGAGCGCCTGTCGACACAAAAAAACAGCTCTACGCGCAGGGATTTGCCATTTACGGTTTGTCGGAATATGTGCGGCTGACGGGCGACGACGCCGTGCTGCAGCAGGCCGTGGCGCTGTACCGGAAGGTGGAGGAACGCTTTGCCGACCGGGAGAACGGCGGCTATATAGAGGCGCTGGCGCGGGATTTTTCGCCCCTTCAGGACATGTCCCTGAGCGCGCACGACATCAATGCCGACAAGACCATGAACTCGCACCTTCATCTGCTGGAGGCCTATGCCAACCTGTACCGGGTATGGCCGGACGCCGGTTTGAAGGCGGCCGTGGAGGCACTTCTGCTCCTGACGGGGGAGCGCATCATGGCTCCTTCCGGCCATCTGCAGCTGTACTTCCGGCGGGACTGGAGCGTCCTTCCGGGCGGTCTCTCCTACGGGCACGACATAGAGACTTCCTGGCTGGCCCTTGAATGTGCGTATGCCCTTGACGATAAGGCGCTTGTGGCCCGCGTGAAGCCTTGGGCGCTCCGGATGGCGCGCTCCGGGAACGAAGGCCTCCTGCCCGACGGCTCCCTGCGCTATGAGCAGCTTCTGGACGGGCGTTTTGACGATTCCCGCCAGTGGTGGGTGCAGGCCGAAACGGTGGTGGGAAACCTCTGGCTATGGAAGCATCATGAAGAATTGCCTGCCGACGAGCGGGCCGCCGCCCTGGAGCGCGCCCGCCGCTGCTGGGACTATATCCGGGACCATCTGGTAGACCCGGCCGGCGGCGAGTGGTGGTGGGCTGTCCTCCCCGACGGCAGCGTAGACCGCTCCCAGCCCAAGGCCGGCTTCTGGAAATGCCCCTACCACAACAGCCGCATGTGCCTGCAGGGGCTGGAACTGCTGGGAGCGTAGAGCCAGCCCCGCAGTAGGTACGTGAGTTCCCTCATTTTGCCTTGTTTTGCGGGAATCCTCGTCCTGTGGTACCCGAATTCCCGCATTTTGCCCCCTTTTTGCGGGAGTTCGTATCCCCTCTATGGCATGTCTTTCCAGATGGCCTCAATCTGCGGACGTAGCAGAGGAATGTCTTGCATGGCTGTTTGCCATAGCATTTCCGGTAGTACGGATGCGTAACCGTGAACCAAGACATGCCGCATCCGAATCATCTGACCCCATGGGACCTCCGGATGGGACTCTTTGAATTCTAAACTCAACATGTACGCGGCTTCGCCAATGATTTCCACATTCTTTAGAATGGCAAAATAGCGGAGTTTGTCTGACAGGAATGATTCATAGTTGAGTCCTGCCGAAAAGCTCATAACGTAATTGGCGGCTTCCAGGATATGCTCCAACCTTCCCTTATCTCTTGCCGGTTCTCTCATAGACTAACATCTTGTCTCTGTTAACATTGTCGATGGCAAAAGGTTTCAAGGAACCTTCAGCAACTAAATCCACTTTCCTGTTGATACTGTTTTCAAGCTTCTCTGCCAGCGAAGAAAAGCCCAATAATCCCATGGGAACGGTGTTGTCCAGAGAGACCAACAAGTCTAAATCACTGTCTGCCCGTTCTTCCATGCGGGCGAAAGAACCGAATATCCAAGCCCGCAAGACAGGCGCACTGTCCAGGACCCTACAAAGGGCCTGGATGGTTTCTATACGACTTTTGTCGATTCTTTCAAGAATCCGGATAACCTCTTCCTTCTTCCCTTTTCTGGATGCATACCGGATTAAGCGAGAGTCATTGATATTAAACTGTTCATACGCCCGCTGAAAAGTTTTAACTTGTACTGAAAGGTTTTTCTGGGTATATTCTTTGTCCGCCACTCCGTCTACCAGCCGCTTTTCAATACTGGGCACCGTGACTTGGTCTTCCATCCAAAGCGGAGCCTCGGAAATGAGTGGTTTCACCAAGATGAAATCATGCAAATCTTCCAGCATGGCGTATGCCTTTCTGATGTTGACAACATCCGGAAAAAACTGCTTCAGCGTTGAAATAACCGGCTCGATATCCCTTTTGGAGACCTCTACAAGCAGATTCCTCCCCAGCAGCGAAATGCAGTGATCTATGCCTATGCATTCTTCCACAAGCACCTGATTCACCTGTCTCATCCAGTCTGTTATGATGACATGATAATCCATTTCTTTGTCTTTCTTGCAGCAAAGATAATCTATTTTGGCAATATTTCAAAGAATTTGCCAGTCGTTTTGACTTGTAGCACAGTTTATGACCTCAACGATGGAAAGGAGGGTGCCGGCGACGAGGAAGTAAACCCGTATCCCTTTAGTGCCACCGACTGCAAGCCATAGGGCAGGAAGCAAGATTTCGTGTCGATGCTTCCTGCCCTATGGCTTGCACCTCGTTATCATGAGTTGTAGGCCATAACCTCAATAAGATGAATGAGATTTTATTATGAATAGATTTGGTATAGCCCCAAAAAGTAATTATCTTTGCGACTGTCAGGGATAGGGATGCCAACCCTGGCGGGACATATTTGATGAAAGTGTAACGCTTTTATCCTTGGATAGGAATCTGGAAAATTCAATGCATCAGGGAGAAGCATACGCTCATCACCTTGTATGGTATATTGTGCTGTTTTTCAGCCGTTTCCATACGGGTGTGGGGTATCCTTTATTTGATGCAAGGTCTTCCAGAACCTCTATCCGGATAAAGAAAAGATGCTCCACACTTTCTTTATAGTATTTCCGTTCCAGGATAACCCCCAGTCCCTGTGTATTTATTAACCACAGGTGATCATGAAAAACATCAAAAACAAGGTCGTATCTTACAGCCGTCCTGAATCGGAGGTAATCTATCTTAACATAGAATCCTCCGTATGTAATAACACATCTCCCAAGCCTGGCCAGAATGAGGGAGTCGATGACGAAGAAGTAACCCCGTAACCTTTTAAAATACATAACTATGAAGCATTTCGTAAACATACTGGTTATGTCTACGCTTTTTGTCGTCGTCGGATGTGCAAAAGAGAACACGTCTGGCGAGATGGATGCAAAGGCGGATATTAAACAATTGATAGGTAAGGAGATATCTATCCGGGCTACACTTGAGGAATCATATGACGAAACCAAGACCGCCCTGGATGCGGGCGCCGTTCTCTGGCTTCCGGGTGATGCCATCAGTCTGTTCTACGGTAGCGGTACGAATGGTGGCAGCCAGTTCACCTCTACGGCCACGGAGCCTTCTAATGTGACCAATTTCAGCGGGACC
>JAEEGL011428977.1_pt1 | contig 21042 bp, 17 predicted proteins | sample 9134231 | NCBI WGS metagenome assembly JAEEGL01 (sample SAMN16246548, study PRJNA631951) | gut metagenome | biome: gut microbiome; feature: rumen; material: fiber-attached | host: Bos | place: Iran: Karaj | collected 2018-10 | reverse complement strand
TCTGCGGAAGAATGCATTGAACTGAATGATCCTGCCACCCTGAATCATTACTATGGCGTTTTCATCATCCCGATCTCAGGAAAATACTACTATGCGGACCTGACCGACGGAGATGACATCGCCTATTACCTCAATCTTCATATGGATCAGGAAAACGTTCTCAGTGTTGCCGAGAGAGCATACGGAGGAGCCCTTCTGATCGTTGATCCGGAGGATGGCAGCCTTACCCTGAAAAACGAATCGACAGCTTTTAAAAGTATAAATAGCGCACTTGAACTGGGCATGACGCAGCAGGATGCCAACCCGGTCAGACGGTATGTCAACAGAGAACTTATACTTCTCTGTGAACGGCATGGAATCAGGATCTGTTGATTTAGTCACATTTTTATCACATAAAAGAGCTATAGTATACTTGAGATCCGGGTGGGATCTTGTACGCGGCAGCATTCAGACGATAGGCGGTATAAAAATATGCAGAAAATAAAAATACTTGTTGTAGATGATGAAGAGCGCATGCGCAAACTGATTCGGGATTTTCTCAGGGTAAAGGGATATGAAGTGACCGAAGCATGCGACGGCGAAGAAGCTGTGGATATCTTTTTTGCCGACAATGATATCAGCCTTATACTGCTGGATGTTATGATGCCTAAGATGAACGGGTGGGAAGTTGTGAAAACGATTCGGAAAGTCTCCAATGTCCCGATCATTATGCTGACAGCGCGGGGCGAAGAACAGGACGAACTCCAGGGCTTCAGTCTGGGCGTTGATGAGTATATCTCAAAACCGTTTTCCCCGAAGATCCTCACCGCAAGGGTGGAGGCGATCCTGCGCCGCGCTCATGTTGGCGATATGGATGTCATCGTCTGCGGAGGCGTTGAGCTGGACCGCGCAGCGCATATCGTGCGTGCCAACGGGGAACCCGTAGATCTCAGCTTCAAGGAATTCGAACTGTTAGACTACTTTATTTCCAACAAAAACCTTGCCCTCAGCAGGGAAAACATACTGAATAACGTCTGGAATTTTGATTATTTCGGAGATTCCAGAACGGTCGATACGCATGTCAAGAAGCTTCGTGCCAAGCTCGGCGCCTGCGGCAACCAGATCAAGACCATCTGGGGTATGGGCTATAAGTTTGAGGCGTGAGGGATTCCGTGTGATGCCTGAGATGCAGAGAATACGGGCGTTACAGAGGTTTCTGACAGCATTGGAATAAAGAAAATATAACCAAAACATAACCGAAATACTGTAGTTTGGAGTTATATACCAAGTTAATAACATAATCAGAAAGGAGAGAAAAAAACCGTGAAGACTTTTGCAAAAAACTCTGAAAAAGTGTACGTCCGTTTCGCTTTAGGTTTCCTTTGGTGTGTTTTTCTGCTGCTTCCCTGTATTTTGCTGGTCGGAGCTGACACCGCCTTAGCATGCACAACGATCATTGTGGGAAAGAAAGCCTCCTCTGATGGCAGTATTATTTTCGGCCGCACTGCAGATACCCACGGGCTCAGTCCGGTCCGTTTCGAGTACCGGGAAGCGCGGGAATCCGGCGGTTTCTTTACAGACCCTTCCAACGGGTTTTCATGCCCTTTGCCAGGGAACGCCTGCGGCTATCTGACCATGCCCGGTATTGACATCGAAACCAACGGCAGCTGGGATGAGGCTACCATCAACGACTACGGCGTCTGTATCAGCGCCACGGAAAGCATATATACCAACGAGAAGGCAAAAGCAGCGGATCCCTTCGTGGATGACGGCATCGGGGAGCAGTCCATTCATGCCCTGATCGCCCCTTACATCCATACAGCCCGAGAGGGTGTGGAATATTTGGGAAAGCTGATCGACCGGTACGGTAACGCTGATGCAGGCAACGGCGTTATCTTCGGTGACCGGGACGAGGTCTGGTATATGGAGATCTATGCCGGGCACCAATGGGCAGCAGTCAGGATTCCGGACGATTGTTACGTTATCGCGCCAAATGATGGCCGGATCGGTAAAATCGACGTTTCGGACACGAAAAATGTGATCGTTTCCGCCCATCTGGTGGAGCTTGCAAAGAAAGGCGGATTCTTCGTCGGAAGCGGGAATGTGATCGACACCACCCGCACCTACTGTACGGAGCTGCGGAATTACAGTCAGATCCGCGCTTGGGAGACTCAGCGGAGATTCAGTCCCTCCGTGACGTCCGAAACCTACGATGTCAACACATATTATCCGTTTGCCCTGCAGCCGGATCAGAAGATCAGCCTGGAGGATGTGATGGAACTGTGCCGCTGGCGCTACGAAGGCACCGAATACGACGTGAATGAGCATCCTGAGGTTCGGGCCATTGGTATCAATCGGACCCGGCAAACATCCATCTTCTGGCTGCGTCCCGATAAACCGGAGATCATGTGGAACTGTTTCGCCAATCCGGAGATGAGCGTCTTCCTTCCGATGTACAAGAACACCAAGGTGTTCCCGGAGGCCTACAGCCTGGCTCCGGCAAAAACCTATGATGAGCAGACGGCTTACTACCGTTTCTTGCGGACTGGCATTCTCGCTGCCGATGATCGCGGGGGATTTGGGAAAAAGGTTCGCAAAAGCTGGAAAGACACACAGAAGGATCTGATCGAAAAGACGGGAGACCGGGATACAGATTACATTGCCAATAGCTGCAGCGATGATGCCGCGGCCCGGATTTTTGACTCTGTCGGTACTAAAGCCTTGGAGCAGGCGGATCAGCTGTACTTCGAAGGCATGTCAGACTGGCTGGACGCCCGTATGCAGGACGGCGGATCCGATTCTCCTGATGCTGCATATGAGAACATTACCAATTGATGCCGGGATATTTCTTTTCACCGTATGATTACCACGATCAAATCTTTTTGAAAATGAGGGTAAAACTGGGGTTGTAATAAATATTACTAAAGAATCATGAATCATTCCATTAAACGAACCTTTACGCTGATCTTTGTGGCGATCGTCGCTGCTCTGCTGCTGACGATGTACATCGTAAACCGCTTCTTTCTGCAGTCTTATTATATGGACCGCAAGATCGGTATGCTGAACGTTGCCTATGAGACCATCGACAAGGTCGTTTCGATCGCACAGAAAAACAATGAGACAGTATTCGACCTGATCAATGAGGAATACGGGCAGAATGTGGAAGACAGCCCGACGATATCTATCTTCAGGACCCTGAATGAACGCTCCAATATCGATATCGTGCTGACTGACAGCACGGGTACCGCGATGGCTTCCACCAGCCGAGAGGGCGAGTGGCTTGCCATGAAGCTGCGTCTCTATTTGTACTACAGAGACCTTATGTCAGAAAGTAAAGAGCTTTCTGTTCCGCGGCCCGCAAACCAGATGAACGGCTCCTCGGCTTCCGTGCTTCCGGAGTCCGACGAAGAAAGGGAGAGCGATATCGAGATCGTTCAGGAAAACGGGAATTATACGATCCAGAAATACCATGATCAACGGTCGGATTCGGTATATCTTGAGAGCTGGGGGACCTTTTCCGACGGATCCACCAACTTTCTTATGTCCATGCCTGTCGCCAGCATTGACGAAGGCGTAGCTGTCAGCAGCCGTTTCAACCTTCTTTCCGGAATGATCATCCTGGTGATCGGAAGCATTGCCGTATATCTTGCTTCCAGCAGGATGACGAAGCCGATCAACCATCTGGCGCATCTGGCAGAGCGCATGTCGATGCTGGATTTCAGTGCGCGTTATGAAGGTCGTTCACAGGATGAGATCGGTCTGCTCGGGGCATCTATGAATACCATGTCCGAACGCCTGGAACAGACCATCGAACAGCTCAGGGATGCCAATGTACAGCTGCAGGATGCCAATGACCGCCTGCAGGAAGACATCAGTCAGAAAGAAAAGATCGACGAGATGAGGAAGGAATTCATCGCGAATGTATCTCATGAGCTGAAGACGCCGATCGCCCTGATCGAAGGATATGCGGAAGGCCTTGCGGAAGGGATCGCGGATGATAAGGAGAGCCGGGATTATTATTGCGGCGTGATCGTGGACGAGTCTGCCAAGATGAACAAAATGGTCCGCCAGCTCACATCGCTGATCAGTTATGAATTCGGGGCAGCCGGACTGGAGATGACAGAATTCGACCTTTCCGAACTTGTAAAAAGCGTCGTATCTTCAAACCGCCTGAAACTGGAGGAGTCGGGTGCGGTCCTGACCATGGACCTGGTCGCTCCGGCAGTGATCAGGGCCGATGAATTCAAGATCGAAGAAGTATTTACGAATTTTATGAGCAATGCCCTGCATCATCTCGAAGGGGAACGCAGGATCATCATAAAACTTCGGGAAGAGCCGCCGGCGGGAGAGCAGGAGGAAACGGGCAATGGCGCATTTGACGGGAGCAGTAAGACAGAATACCGCCTGAGCGTATATAACGACGGTGAACCGATCCCTGTGGAAAGCCTGCCCCTGGTATGGGACAAGTTCTATAAAGTTGACAAAGCCAGGACCAGGGCGTATGGAGGAAGCGGCATAGGCCTCAGTATCGTAAAGGCGATCATGGATGCGCACGGAGGGACCTACGGCGTACGCAATATAGAAAACGGAGTCGAATTCTGGTTCACGATCAAATCAGCTTGACTCCCGTACCCAAACTGTGTTATTATCAATGCGCTTTCGGGGTGTGGCCCAGCTTGGTAGGGCGCTTGATTTGGGATCAAGAGGTCGCAAGTTCGAATCTTGTCACCCCGATTGAACAGCAAAGCGGATGGCTGGGGCTCGGAAGAACGCTTGCGTTCTGATAAGTTCCGGCCATTTGCTTTAATGGCCGACAAGGCATCCATAGCGCCGCTGCAAAAAGGCTGACATTGAATAATCAGCCGATTTATGCTATAATAATGTCAGCCTGAGATGTTCGTTTGGTTTATTCAATTACTTCCACAAATTGACATACGGGAGTTCAGTATTGATGATGTGGATGTCGGGCCGCCCTAGATCAGGCGGATGGCTGAAACGGTCTCCGAGATTTCCCACCTGGCTTAGAGCTGGGAGTCACTTATAAACCGACGGCACCTTGGGTCGTTTACTGTGTTATTATTGTTTTAAAAGCGGAGGTAACCATGCCAGGATATACGGATCTGATTTGCCAGGCATTATCAAAAGTGCAGGATTCATATGCTCCGTACAGCCATTATCATGTAGCAGCCGCACTGCGGTCTTCCGACGGCCGTATCTTTCATGGCATCAACATTGAGAACGCAGCCTATACGCCCACTGTGTGTGCGGAGCGGACGGCTTTTTTCAAAGCGGTATCAGAAGGCGTACGGTCCTTTGACGCTATTGCCATTGTTGCTGCGGCAAAGAGCGATCTTCCCGCGCGCATGCAGGCACCGGCAGCCGTTCCCTCTTACCCCACGCCCTGCGGTGTATGTCGTCAGGTGATGAGGGAGTTCTGCGATCCCGATACGTTTACCGTCATACTGGCGAGATCCGCAGACGATTTTAAGGTATATACACTGAAGGAGCTTCTTCCCGAGAGTTTCGGTCCCGAGTTCCTGCAGACATAACAGTAGATCATAAGTATTATCTGCAATAATGAAAGGAGTCTAATATGTCTAAGAAAAGTGCTGGCGGTCTTCTCGGAACCCTGCTCGTGGCTGGTGTCGCTGCAGGTATCGTGAAATATCTGAAGGATTATTCCGGCGCGTCCTTTACGGATGAGGAGCAGATCAAGAAGGTCAAAAAGAATTCCGGCGAAGTAAAGGATGCCGCAAGGAGGACCTATGTTGCCATAAAGGAAAAAGGCAACATCAAAGAAGCGGCGGAAGAGCTTGCGAAAGCTGCCGGTTCTGTCGTATCGGATTCCGCAGAGATCGCAAAGACAGCAGGCGCTGGCGCCATGAAGGCTGCGAAGGACATCAAAGCGAAGTTTGATGAGGATCCCGAAGCCGCCAAGGAGGAAGTGATCAGCAACCTGAAGGAGATGGGCTCCGATATCAGTCATAAGGTTACAGAGACAGCCGAAGAGGTCGTTGAACGTTTCCGCGGTGAGGATGAATTCACTGACTTTGAAGACAGTGATTTTGATGATGTTGTCGAGGGTGCCGAAGGGATCGCCGAAGAGGCCAGGGAAGCTGCGGCTGATGCTGCTGAAAAGGCAGCTGACTGTGCGTGCCAGACGGCGGAAGATGTCATTAAGGCAGCGGAAGAGGCCGCGGATGCAGTGAAGGATGGAGCGGCTGATGCTGCTGCTTATGTCGCCGACAAGGCAGAAGAGGAAGCGATCGAGACTGCGGATCTGCTGGACGAGCTGGGAGATGCGGCAGAAGAACAGATCGCAGAGGCAGCAGAAGAAGCTGCCAAGGTCCTGAACGGCACTCCGTCTGTCACCATCACCGATGATGAGATCGACTGAAAACAACTGAACGGCCCGGAACTGCGCAGAGTTCTGGTCAGAACGCTTCATTCCGCCGAACAGGAGGATCCGGATATCTTCAGGGAAAAGCTCCGGATGATGGAGCTTGATGAAGCGTTCGATGAAGAATAAAACAAGGAAACTGAGAGGATTATTTGTATGCAGGTTAGAGGCGTTAACGAGTTAAGACGCATGTTTCTGGAATACTTTGAGAGAAACGGGCATCTCCGGATGAAGAGTTTTTCTCTGGTTCCGCACAATGATGATTCACTGCTTTTGATCAATTCCGGCATGGCTCCGCTGAAGCCGTTTTTTACCGGACAGGAGATCCCGCCGCGCCGGCGTGTCACAACGTGCCAGAAGTGTATCCGCACCGGCGACATTGAAAATGTCGGCAAGACTGCAAGACACGGTACTTTTTTTGAAATGCTGGGCAATTTCTCTTTTGGTGATTATTTCAAAAAAGAAGCCATTCCCTTTGCATGGGAGTTCCTGACCAAGGACGTCGGCCTTGATCCGAACCGCCTTTACCCCTCTGTATATCTCGATGATGATGAGTCTTTCAATATTTGGAGAGACGAGATCGGCATCGCCCCGGAACGCATCTATCGTTTCGGCAAGGAAGACAATTTCTGGGAGCATGGAGAAGGCCCCTGCGGTCCCTGTTCCGAGATCTACTATGACCGCGGTGAAAAGTGGGGCAACGGCCCCGAAGATGTCATGGGCGGTGAGGGAGACCGCTTCGTTGAAGTATGGAATATCGTATTCTCTCAGTTTGATAACGATGGTCACGGCAACTACAGTGACCTGATCCAGAAAAACATTGATACCGGTATGGGACTTGAACGTCTGGCCATGGTGGTACAGGACGAGGAGTCCATATACACGGTGGACACCAATAAGGCGATCCTTGAGTACATCGCGGAGCTTTGCGGTGTCATTTATCATGCAGATCATGAAAAAGACATATCTCTCCGCATTCTCACGGACCATGCCAAGTCCAGTACGTTTATGATCTCTGACGGGATCATGCCGTCCAATGAAGGCCGCGGCTATGTACTTCGACGTATTATCCGCCGTGCCGTACGTCACGGACGAAAGCTCGGAATTACGAAAGATTTCATGCCGGAGATGGCCAAACGTGTTATCGAACTCAACAAGGACGGATATCCCGAACTTGAAGAGAAACAGGCGATGATCCTGAAAGTCCTCGCAGAGGAAGAGGATAAGTTCAACAGGACGATCGATGCCGGTATGGGGATCCTGAACGGCCTGGAGGCTGCCATGGTGGCTTCCGGTACCACGGAGCTGAACGGTGCGGACGCATTTAAGCTGTATGATACCTATGGTTTCCCGATCGATCTTACCGTTGAGATCCTTGAAGAGAAGGGATGTACTGTTGACCGCGCCGGTTTTGATGAATGCATGCGCATTCAGAAGGAGACCGCGCGTAAAGCGCGCAAGCATTCAAACTATATGGGCGCCGATGCCACGGTCTATGACCTGATCGATCCGACCATTACTTCCGTATTTACCGGATATGACTCTCTGAAAGGCGGCGGAAAGGTCCTGGTAGTGACGACCGAGGAAGAGATCACCGAGGCTCTTTCCGAGGGAGAACGCGGCACGATCATTACAGATGCGACTCCCTTCTATGCGACTATGGGCGGCCAGATCGGTGACTGCGGTGTTATCCGCAACAAAGACGGCGAGTTTAAAGTGGCAGAAGCTATACATTTGAAGGGCGGTCGAATCGGACATGTGGGCATCATGACCCGTGGAATGATCGGAGTCGGACAGGAAGTGGAGCTTGAAGTTGATCCGGCCGAGCGTGCGGCAACCGCGAAGAACCATTCCGCGACCCATCTTCTTCAGTATGCCCTGCGCAAGGTTCTGGGCAGTCACGTTGAGCAGAATGGCGCATATTATGACAAAGACCGTCTGCGCTTTGACTTTACTCACTTCCAGGCCATGACCGGGGAGGAACTCGCACGCGTAGAGCAGATCGTCAATACCCTGATCTCGGAAGATCATCCTGTGATCACCCAGGAGATGACGCTTGACGAGGCTAAAAAGACCGGTGCTATGGCTCTGTTTGGCGAGAAGTACGGCGAGAAGGTCCGCGTGGTCCGCATGGGCCCGTCTACCGAGCTCTGCGGCGGTACGCATGTAAAACATACGGGTGAGATCGCTTCCTTCAAGCTTGTAAGCGAATCCGGTATTGCTGCGGGCGTGCGCCGTATCGAAGCGCTGACCGCCGACAATCTTCTGGCTTACTATAAGCATGAAGAAGATGAGCTGCTGGCTGCTGCCGCAGCTGCAAAAGCCCAGCCTTCCGAACTCGTGCGCAAGATCGGCCAGCTGATGGATGAGCTTCGTGCCCTGAAGAATGAAAATGATAAGCTGAAGAAGGAACTGGCGGGTAATTCCATCGGTGATGCAGCTGCATCCGCAGTAGATGTAGCAGGCATCAAGGTGCTTGCGATCCGCGCCGATGCGGCGGATGTCAATGCCCTCCGTTCACTGAGCGATTCCCTGAAGGACCAGCTCGGTGATAGCGTCGTTGTGCTCGGAGCCGCGATCGACGGGAAAGTCACGCTGATCGCTTCTGCCACTGACGGAGCTGTCAAGCGCGGCGCGATGGCTGGAAATATTATCCGCGAGATCGCTCCGGTCGTCGGCGGCAAGGGCGGCGGAAGACCGAATATGGCGCAGGCAGGCGGAACCGACACAGGAAGCATTGATGCCGCACTGGCAAAAGCAGTGGAAGTCATCCGGGCACAGATCCGATAAATCTTAGTTTTCTATTAAGTTTTGTCCCATTGCATTGTACATATCATTTTTTTTCGGTATGATGAGGCAAAGCGGCTGATACAGCTGCATAACGCGTTTGGAACGCAACAGGTTTTTCTTAAAAGGAGATTTGCTTATGAAAAAGTATGTATGTTCCGTATGTGGATGGGAATATGATGAGGCTGCCGGATACCCGGATGGCGGAATCGCTCCCGGAACCAAGTTTGAAGATCTTCCCGCTGATTTTGAGTGCCCGCTTTGCGGCGTTGCCAAGAGCGAGTTCGAAGAGGCATAAGGAACAGAACCAGTTTTATTCAATAACGGCTGCGTTTTTACGCAGCCGTTGTTTTATTTACAATATACTCTTGACGCTGATATAAAGTGCGGATAATATAATGGATACCGGCAAAGATCTGCCGGTATTATAAAAAAAGAGGCTGCATACAATGAAACTTTTGGAAGAACGTATCAGGCAGGACGGTATTGTGATCGGAGACGATATACTCAAGGTGGATCGCTTTTTGAACCATCAGATGGATCCTGCGCTTTTTCAGGCAATGGCAGAAGAGTGGAAACGTCAGTTTGCCGGGGATCATGTAAATAAGATACTTACCATTGAGGCTTCCGGTATCGGCATTGCCTGCATCGTCGGGCTGGTATTCGGCTGTCCCGTGGTCTTTGCAAAAAAGAGTAAAACACGGAATACACCGGAAGAGTGCTACATGGCTACCGTACGGTCTTTTACAAGAGGCATTATCTCTGACGTGACCGTATCCAAAAAATACCTGGGTCCCTCCGACCGCGTTCTGATCATTGACGATTTCATGGCTACCGGAGAAGCGGCAAATGGTCTGATCAGCCTGGTAAAAGAAGCCGGTGCGCATTTATGCGGCGTTGGCATTGCGATAGAGAAAGCATTTCAGCAAGGCGGCAATGCTCTTCGCGAGGAAGGGATCAAAGTCGTATCGCTGGCACGGATCGGGACGATGAGCGAGTCCGAAGGGATCAGTTTCCTGGATTGATCTTTAATATTTTATATATGATGAGGCGGGAGGTTGTTCTCATGGAGAACGCGATCCTGCCTTTTTATTTTGACTGCAGACCGGCCAGAAAATGAGGCAGCATTTTTTCGGCATACTGACAGATGGAGTAGTTGCCGTCCGAAATACACCAGTCATACATGATCGCGCGCTCATAGATCGCATATGCTTTCGTGATATCATTGACTGAAAGATCTTCACTGAACATTCCTTTTTCTTTTCCCTCCACTGCGATCGCCCGCAAAAGCTTATAATAAGTGCGGTCAGGATTCAGCAGATGGCGTTCGCCCCTGGTTGTCAGCTGAGAACCGAAAAGCCGGGAAAGAAGTGTAACGGACACTGTATTCTCGATCATAAGAAACATCTCGTGGTTCATTACGATCAGTTTTTCGATCGGATCCAGCGCCGGGTCCATGCTTTCTTCCAACTCTTCATATTTCTTATCAAAAAGATAGGAGATAGATCCGAGAAGGTCGTCCTTTGAATCAAAATAATGATAAAACGTACCTTTGGATGTCTGGGATGCTTCGGCGATATCATCGATCGTTGTGTTTTCATAACCGTACTGGTAGAAAAGCTTCCATGCGGACTCAACGATACGGCTTTTTGTCTGGTTGGAATTCTTTCTCATAACTGCCTCTTCCTTTCCGGTCGGTTTATGGGCCAGAACATGCATTCATGTATTCAAATGCGGTTTAGTAGAAGTATGTTTTAGCCTTTAGTATATACTCTAGTCTATTAGATTACAACAGTATACTTGAAGAAATTTATAAAACGCGTATATTAACATATATTTCGGTTTAATATTCAGTTGATATTTGATTAATACTTTTATGGTGTTAGAATAGTCAGGTATGCTGAACATGGAATCGTCAGCATAAAGAAGAGGGAAAGGAACTTTGGTATGAATCTCGAAATCGTTGTTTTTTTAAGCTATTTTATTATTCTGTTTTTTGTAGGACTTGTCTTTTACTTTAACGGCAGCAACAAGAACCAGGAGGACTATTTCCTTGGCGGCCGTTCCATGGGCCCCTGGGTCACCGCCATGTCGGCACAGGCTTCCGATATGTCCGCCTGGCTGCTGATGGGCCTGCCCGGTTCTATACTGGCCTTTGGTTTCGGACAGATCTGGATCGGTATCGGTCTGGCGCTGGGCACCGCGCTTAACTGGATCTTCTGTGCCGGACGTCTTCGCAAACTGAGTAAGGCGGCTGATGACGCGATCACCCTGCCGCAGTATCTGACCAACCGGTTCAAATCCGAGCACAAGACCCTGCAGGTGATCTGTGCGATCATATTCCTGATCGCATTTACCGTATATGTTGCATCGGCCTTTGTCGCAGGTACCTCCGTAATTACTATGATCTTCCCCGGAATGTCCGATCAGAGGGCCATGATCATTTTCGCCCTCATCATTGTAGGATACACATTCCTCGGTGGTTTCAAGGCTGTCTGCTGGACCGACTTTTTCCAGGGCATTCTGATGCTTGTAGCCCTGCTGGCAGTCCCGATCATCGTCGTTCTTACGACCGAGCTCGACACAGCTGCGCTGCAGACAGTCTATCAGTATACTGATGCCGGCGGAAAAGTCGTGACCTGTGATTTCGGAACCGGTCTGTTCAACGCATCCTGGCAGGATGTGGTCTCCGGCCTGGCATGGGGTCTCGGATATTTCGGAATGCCGCATATCGTCGTCCGCTTCATGTCCATTGAGAGACCGTCCATGATCAAAAAATCCGCGACAGTAGCGATCATCTGGGTCGTCCTGTCTCTTGGCGCAGCCTGCATCATGGCATACTTTGCGCGTATGATCGTAGCGGAAGAACTCCTGACCACAGGCGCGCAGAAGACCGTATTCATCGTGATGGCAAGAAGATTCTTCCCGCCCGCGATTGCCGGATTCCTGCTGGCTGCAATCATGGCGGCTTCGGTTTCCACTGCGGACTCTCAGCTGCTTGTAGCGTCCAGTTCTTTTACCTCGGACCTGTATAAGCCTTTGATCCGCAAGAATGCATCGGATAAGGAAGTCCTGTATATGGGACGGCTTGCCGTTATTGTTCTTTCTGTGATCGCATTCATGCTGGCACGTTCAAACGGAGCAGGCGCACAGGCTATCATGAACCTGGTGGAGAACGCCTGGGGCCTGTTCGGCGCAGCCTTCGGTCCGGTCGTGATCCTTTCACTGTTCTGGAAACGCTTTAACTATACCGGTGCCTGCGCGGGTGTCATCGCCGGCGCGCTGGTCGATATCCTCTGGCTTGCCCTGTTCTCGGGAAGCGGAGTATATGAGCTTCTTCCGGGATTCATCGCAGGTGCTGTCACCTCCGTCGCTGTCACGCTCGGCACTGCAGAGCCGTCCAAAGAGATCACGGATATGTTCGAGCATGCGACTTCCGAGAGTTACGACGAATAAAAAATACCACTTGCGTTTCCATATCAAAAATGTTATAAATATATGGTCGACTCGAAACGATCGGTCAAATGATCCCGAAGTCGTCCATAAACGGGGTGTGGCGTAGTTTGGTAGCGCGCTCGGCTGGGGGCCGAGAGGTCGCAAGTTCAAATCTTGTCACCCCGATCGAAAAGACTATAAGTAAGGAAAACAGGCATATCGATCTGCCTGTTTTTCTTTTTCAGGCCCGGAAGACCTGCGTGATCACAGTCTCTATGATGCACTTTATCAAAAAATAGAAAACTCTTGCATCACGATTGAATTTATGATATAAATTCCATTAGTGCAATTATACCCCGCACAAACGTGGCATGTACTCTCGTTACATAAACTGCCACCGGAGGGAGGTAAGGGGTCTTTGTCAAACGTTATTGTTAAAGAGAACGAGTCTTTGGATTCTGCTCTTCGCAGATTTAAGAGAAACTGTGCGAAGGCTGGTATTCAGCAGGAGATTCGTAAGAGAGAACATTACGAGAAGCCGAGCGTCAGACGTAAGAAGAAGTCTGAAGCCGCAAGAAAGCGTAAGTACAACTAATGCTAATAGCCTCTATTCCGCCGGAGTAGGGGCTATCGATTTTTACAGAAGATTATTCTGCGGGATCAGGCTTTGAAACACAAGCTTTTCCCGGGCATTTACAGGGAGATTTATGGCAGCGGAAATTACAAGAGACATCCCCGCGGAGCATGAAAAAAACATATTCGGAAGTTTTGATAAGTACCTGAAGAAGATAGAAAGGGCACTGCAGGTGGATATCACCGAACATAACGGAACGGTCCGCATCGTTTCCGATGGTGCCCCGGTCAATGCCGAGCGTGCGGCATCGGTGCTCGACAGTCTCCTGGGCATAAGTGAGCAGAACGGCACGGTCTCAGAGCAGCAGGTGGATTATATTCTTTCGCTCAGTATGGAAGGCACAGGGCAGGAAAAGGAGATCGCAGAGATCGACCGTGATATTATCTGCCGCAGTGTCACCGGCCGGCCTATCAAGCCCAAGACCTTCGGTCAGAAGCATTATGTGGATCTTATCCGTTCGAAAATGATCACCTTTGGTGTGGGCCCTGCCGGCACAGGCAAGACCTATCTGGCCATGGCACTTGCGATCAAGGCATTTAAGGATCAGGAAGTTCAGCGCATCATCCTGACCAGACCGGCGATCGAAGCAGGAGAGAAGCTGGGTTTTCTTCCCGGTGATCTGCAGCAGAAGATCGACCCTTATCTTCGTCCGCTTTATGATGCCCTGTACAGCATCATGGGCGCGGACTCTTTCGTTGCGAACCAGGAAAAAGGGCTGATCGAAGTGGCACCTCTCGCATACATGCGTGGGCGTACACTGGACAATGCTTTTATAATTCTGGATGAAGCCCAGAATACTACCCCGGCACAGATGAAGATGTTTCTGACCCGCATCGGGTTTGGTTCCAAGGTCGTTGTGACCGGAGACCTCACACAGAAGGATCTGGAAAAAGGCCAGGTGTCCGGTCTGGAAGTGTCGATGAAGGTGCTTTCAAAGATCGATGATATCGGTTTTGCGGAACTTACAGCAGCAGACGTGGTACGTCATCCTCTGGTACAGAAGATCGTAAAAGCCTATGACGAATATGAAGCGCGTCTGCAGCATCATGACCGCCGGCGTTGAGATCCGCACATGGAGCAGGTGATATGACGATCAATATAGAAAATGAATATGGTGACGGTGAAATGCCGCTTCCGGCGCAGTTTCTGAGCCGCGATGAGTATGAGGACATCGCTGTCCGTGTGATCATGCAGGCCCTGGAACAGGAAGGCTGTCCCTATGAAGCGGAAGTGAATCTGACACTGACAGACGATGACGGGATACGCCGGATCAACGGGGAGATGCGTTCTCTTGACAAGAGCACGGATGTCCTTAGTTTTCCGATGGTCGATTTTGACGCTCCGGGCGATTTTTCCATGCTCGAGGCGATGGAGGCGGAAGAGGATTTTGAAACATTTGCGGATGATGTCTTTAATCCGGACAGCGGTGAGCTGATGATCGGAGACATCGTCATCAGTGTGGATCATTGCCTGAAGCAGGCAGAAGAGTACGGACACAGCCTCCGCAGAGAGTACGCTTTTTTGATCGCGCACAGTATGCTGCATCTAATGGGATATGATCATATGCATGAGGAAGAAGCGGCAGAGATGGAACGCCGGCAGGAAGAGATCCTCGGCACACTTGGATATTATCGTTAAAGGCAATCTATGAAGACCAACGCAAAGCATAATTTTATTGCGCAGGGAAGTATCCTGGCGATCACCGGTATCATATGCCGGCTGATCGGAATGCTGTACCGCATTCCGCTGATCGATGTTATCGGCACGCAGGGCAACGGATACTACACATCCGCCTACAGCATATACAACATCCTTCTGATCATTAGTTCGTATTCGCTGCCGATCGCGATCTCTAAAGTCATATCCGTCCGCCTGGCGAATGAACGTTACGACGATGTACGCACGGCACTCCGTGTTGCTTTTCTTTACGCGACATTAGCCGGGGGACTCATGTGCAGCATCATGTATTTCGGAGCGCATCCGATCGCGGCTGCCATGAACAAGCCTTTTACCGAGTATGCGCTGCGTACGCTTGCACCGACGATATGGATCATGGCATATCTCGGCGTATTGCGCGGATACTTCCAGGGAACAGGTGATATGGTCCCGACAGCTGTCTCGCAGATCTTTGAGCAGGTCGTCAACGCAGTCGTTTCCATTGTCATGGCGATATTACTGTTCAATTACGGCCTTAAGGCAAACCTTCTGTACAATGAGACGGAATACAGCTATGCATTCGGCGCTGCAGGCGGCACGATCGGTACCGGTGCAGGCGCGCTGGTAGCGCTTTTGTTTTTCCTGCTTTTATATCTGCTCTACGGAAGGCTCCCAAAAGGCAACGGAAGCGCGTTTGCTTATGGAGCGTCGGCTGTTTTTGAAGAGGATGATGCCCCATCACTTCGTTCTTCCCGGAAAAGTTCCGAAGAAATGTCCGGAAGGTCAAGATCACGAAAGCCCAGGTCACGCGGCGGTGTTCCCGCATCTTCGTCCCGTCGGGACCCGTCTTTCCGGCCTGACGATCCCGATCCGCGCGCTGCCGCTGTCAGCCGTCCTCTGTCCGGTCCAATGAAAAAGGAAACAGCCGGTGAACTGGCTGTGGTTTTGCTGCTGACGCTGCTTCCGATCCTTCTGAGTTCTACCGTTTACAACATCAGCACCGTGCTCGATGATTTTCTGTTCAGCCGCATGATGGGACGAGTCGGACTTGCCGGATCCGTAGTGTTTTTGTGGGGAGTTTTCGGTGAATACCGTATCCTTTTCAATATCCCTGTGGCTATGGCCAACTCTCTGAGCTCCTCCGTCATTCCATCCCTGACCAATGCGGTTGCCTCAAGGGACCGGCACCTGGTCGTACAGAAGATCAAGCTCAGCCAGCAGTTCGTCATGATCATTTCCATGCCTGCCGCGATGGGGCTTTTTGTACTTGCGGAGCCTGTCTGTGAACTGCTGTTCAGCGGTCAGGACAACACTGTCCTGGTCGAGGTATTGCGAAGAGGCGCGCTTCCCATCATCCTCTTTTCACTCTCGACGATCACCAACGGCGTGCTGCAGGGTATGGGCTACCTTTCCGAACCGCTTCGCAACGCAGTGATCGCACTGGTGATACATGTCGGCGCACTGATCGGTTTTATGCATCTGTCTCCGGACATTCATGCTGTTATTTATGCAAATGCCGTGTTCGCGCTGATCGTATGTCTCCTGAACAGCTTCTGCATGCACCGTCATGCCGACTATTCACTGAATAAATGGAAGACTTTCTGTGTGCCGTTCCTCGCATCCGCCATTATGGGGGCGGTCGTGTTTTTCGGATTTCACCTGCTGCAGGGTTATCTTCCGGCCGCACTTACCGCACGCAGATCGGGTCTGGGGATCGTGATCCTTATCTGTATCCTCCTTGCCATGATCGTGTATTTCCCGCTGCTTGTCGTTTTCCGGGCTTTCAATAAGGAAGAACTGCTCGAAATGCCTATGGGAATGCGTTTGTACCGGTTGCTTCACAAGCTGGGCATGATGTGATGCAGGGAAAGAAGATCATCGTAATAGGAGCCGGTGCTTCGGGTCTCATGGCTGCCATTGCCGCGGCAGAGCACGGGGCTGAAGTCCTCGTGCTGGAACATATGTCCTCCGCCGGCAGGAAGCTTTTGCTGACCGGCAATGGGCGCTGTAATTATACCAATACAGACATCGGACCGCAGCATTATCACTCTCTCGGAGAAGTGCCGGCTGACAGCTTTATGCAGGTGGTCCTTCATGCATTCACTTATGATGACTGCATTCTTTTTTTCAGACAGCTGGGTATCGATCCGGAGATCCGGCATTACCGTTTTGATGATACAGGATACGTGTATCCGTCAGCGGGCGGTTCGTCCGAAGTCCTTAAGGCACTGACTGCCCGGGCAGAAGAGCTCGGTATACAGTTTTCCTTTGAAAGTGTGCTTCGGTCCATCGTTCTGTCGGAAAACGGCACACGAACTGTCGGATGGCACCGGCGAAACGGCGGCCATACAGAATACTGTGAAGGCTGTTATGATGCAATGATCCTTGCGACAGGGTCGAACGCATATCCGCAGACCGGGTCAGACAGTTCGATCTATCCCTTCCTGAAAGAGCTCGGGCTCGAAAAGAGTTTTACCGGTTTTTATCCGGCACTGTGTGCTTTATACAGTAAAGATCCCCTGCTTTCCGAACTGCATGGGAAACGTCTGGACGGATGTGTCAGTGTGGCTTCTGACGACGGTACGATACGCCGGGAAGCCGGAGAGATCCAGTTTAATGCACACAGTATTTCAGGCATTCCTGTCATGCAGCTTTCCCGTTACGTGTCTGCCGCGCTGCGTGGATCTGATACGGCCGATCTGAAGATCATGATCCCGGGGGCTGATCCTGAAAAGCCCGCGCTGGACCATGTTTTTCCCATACACAGGACAGCCGGCTTTGAACGCGCGCAATGCTGCACCGGCGGTATAAGAACAGATGCCGTTGACCCTCATACCATGCGTTTCCTTTTCTCCCCCGGCATTTATCTGTGCGGAGAGCTCCTGGATATTGACGGGGACTGCGGCGGATACAATCTGCATTTTGCCTGGGCGACCGGGCGGATCGCCGGCAGAAATGCTGCATTATAAAAATGTGATTATATGATCAGGATCAGCCAGATAAAAATCCCTATATTTGAAGTCTGTCCGGGAGGCGCAGCCGATATCGACGCCGGGACCGGACTGTGGAAACCGCAGACAAAAGAACGGGAGAAAAAGCTTCTGACGGCTCGCTGTGCCAGGCTTCTGAAGTGCCGTGCACAGGACATTAGGAAACTGAAGATACTCCGGCGTTCTGTCGATGCGCGGGACAGGCAGGAGCTTCTTTTTGTCTATTCCGTTAACGTTCGCCTGCATGACAGTATCGTGGGGCCGGACGCCGGAACGGAGCTTTGTTTCATCAATGCACTCCGCAGCCGGAATATCACCCAGGAAAACGCGCGGCCCTTCTCCATCAGACGTATCGAAAACGATAATACGCCTCCTCCCGTGATCATCGGTTCAGGTCCCTGCGGTCTGTTTGCGGCACTTTGCTTCGCAGAAGCCGGCCTGTCTCCTGTTATTCTGGAGAGAGGAGGGACTGTGGAGGAACGTCAGAGGCAGACGGAACTGTTTTTTGAATCCGGACACCTGGACCCTGACTGCAATATCCAGTTTGGAGAAGGAGGTGCCGGTACCTTTTCCGACGGCAAGCTGAACACCTCGATCAAGGACCAGGGCGGATACATCGGATATGTCCTGCAGACTTTCGTGCGCTTCGGCGCGGATGAAAGCATCCTGTACGATCAGAAGCCGCATATCGGTACAGATGTATTGTCAGAGATCATTCGCAATATACGCTGTTATATTGAATCCAAAGGCGGGAAGTATCTGTTTCATGCGCGTTTTGACGGTCTGGATACCGCATATTCAGAAACGGGCAATGAAGACGAGGCTGTTCTGCAGGCAGTCTTTTACACGGATACACGTACCGGGATACGTCGGCGGATCCCGTGTTCCCATGCCGTCCTTGCGGTAGGACACAGTGCCCGGGACACCTACCGGATGCTAAAGGATCGTGAGATCTGTATGGAACCAAAGGCATTTGCTGTCGGTATACGGATACAGCACCCGCAGCGTCTGATCGACGCTGCGATGTACGGCATGGACCGGCTGAAAGATAAGACCGCCGTACTCGGCCCCTCGCCGTACAAGCTGACGCATCAGGCTTCCAACGGCCGCAGTGTATACAGTTTCTGTATGTGCCCGGGCGGTCATGTGGTCAACAGTTCTTCCGAGCCGGGGCGTCTGTGCATCAATGGAATGAGTTATCACCACCGTGACAGCGGCACAGCAAACGCAGCGCTGATCGTCAGCGTAACTCCGGATGACTTTGCTGACACAGGAGAGGCTTCGGACAGCAGTGATCCCCTGGCAGGGATCGCCTTTCAGCGCCGTCTTGAAGAAGCTGCATATCAGGCTGCAGACGGTGTGATCCCCTGTGAGACCTGGGGAGAGTTCCAAAGAGGAGAGCTGTCGCCGACAGCCTGTTCCGGCGAGCCGGGCGGGCTCTGGCAGGGTTATTCCCCACAGTTTAAAGGTTATGCGGCTGCTGCGGATGTCCGCGGGCTGCTCCCCTCATATGTTGCGGAAGCGCTTTCCGAAGGGATGCGCGCATTCGGGAGGACCATCCCGGGATATGATGATGAAAACGCGCTGGTTGCCGGGATCGAGGCAAGAACCTCCAGCCCTGTTCGAATCCTGCGTGACGCTGACCGCAACGCACTGATCCGGACAGCGGGAGACCATTTTGGTAGGCAGGAGAGATCGCTTGTCCTTCTGGGTCTCCACCCTGCGGGTGAAGGCGCCGGATATGCGGGAGGGATCACCTCGGCCGCAGTGGACGGTATACGGACTGCGCTATCCGTGCTCGGTCAGTCAGAACATATAGATTTAAGAGGTAAACATCATGCAGTTTGTAACACAGGAAGATCTGGACAGGATCAATGAACTCTATCATAAATCCAAGTCTGCTGCAGGCCTGACCGTTGCGGAGAAAGCAGAGCAGACGACGCTTCGCCAGAAATATATCGCAGCTGTACGTGCTTCCCTGAGAAGCAATCTGGACATTATCGACATCCAGGAAGAGGACGGCTCCGTTACCAATCTCGGCGAGAGATACAATCCCACCGGCCTTGACCGCTGATGCCTTTTGGGAGCAGACAATGAAGAAGCTTTATGATTCGATCATTTTCGATGTTGACGGGACGCTTTGGGATGCCACAGAAACCATGGCAAGAGCCTATTCCGCCGCATCAGAAGAAATGAGCCGCAAATACAGGGAAAAGGGCATTATGCTGGAACCGAAGACCTTTACGGGAGAGGCGATCCGGCGTGAACTGGGACAGCCCACCATCGAGATCTTTCATCATCTGTATCCGGAGCTGGAGGATCTGTTTGCTTTTGCATACGGTACGAACGGACCATCCGGACCATGCAGGACAGCAGAGAGTGACGAGAAAGCGGAAACCGCCAGGAAAGACATCATGGATGTCTCCATCGTTTATGAATATGATTACCTTCGCCGGTATGGGTGCCATCTGTATGATGGGCTCAGAGAGACCCTGGAGGCGCTTGGCAGAGAATATCCTTTGTTTATCGTTTCCAACTGCGAAAAGGGGTATATTGAACTGTTTACAGGCTTTTCCGGGACGGGAGCATTGTTTACGGACTGGCTCTGCTATGGCGACACCCTGGAGGAAAAGGACCGTACGATCCGCATCATGATGGACCGGCATCATCTGGAAAAGCCGGTCTATGTGGGTGATATTCTGAAGGACGCTTTGAGTTCCCGCCGGGCCGGCGTGGGATTCATATGGGCTTCCTACGGCTTCGGGGAAGTTCCGCCGGAGCTGTATGACAACAGGATCGAAAACTTTGCGGATCTATGCGCATTGCTGTGCTGAACAGCGTCTGAAATGATATGGCTATTTCCGATCACATCAACTTCATAGACGATTCCGTCCTTTCATCTGCTCCGGCAGAAGAACCCGCCCGCCAGCTGTATTTTATCCGCTGTCTGCAGGCGTTGTTTTCGTCTGGCGCTGCAGTATCCCGAACACCTTCAGCCGCGATCATAACATTCGGCTGTCAGATGAATGCCCGGGATTCCGAAAAACTGGATGGAATACTCCGGGAACTGGGGTTTGATATTACGGAGAACGAACTGGATGCCGATCTGGTACTTTTCAATACCTGCACTGTCCGGGAAAACGCAAATGAACATCTCTACG
>JAEEGL014435619.1_pt1 | contig 21043 bp, 18 predicted proteins | sample 9134231 | NCBI WGS metagenome assembly JAEEGL01 (sample SAMN16246548, study PRJNA631951) | gut metagenome | biome: gut microbiome; feature: rumen; material: fiber-attached | host: Bos | place: Iran: Karaj | collected 2018-10 | reverse complement strand
GTCAAGGAGACCCTCCGCGTGATGGACGGCAAGCCCGTCGTGTTCCGTCTTCTGGATCCGCCTCTGCATGAGTTCGTTCCCAAGACCGAGGACAAGAAGGCCGAGATTGCAAAGGACCTCGGCGTAAGCGTCCGCGAAATCGAGAAGAGGGGCGAGAACCTCCACGAGGTGAACCCGATGATGGGTCACCGCGGAGTCCGTCTCCACGTCAGCTTCCCCCTCATCGCCGAGACCCAGTACAGGGCCATCTTCACCGCCACCGCCGAACTCCTGAAGGAAGGCATGCACCCGCATCCGGAAATCATGATCCCCGTGACCATTTCCGCCCGCGAGCTCAGCTTCCAGAGGGCTATCTGCGACAGGGTCAAGGCCGAGGTCGAAGGCGCATCCCGCGAGTTCATCCAGTACCAGTTCGGTACCATGATCGAAATCCCCCGCGCAGCCCTCACCGCCGACAGGATGGCACGTGCCGCCGAGTTCTTCTCGTTCGGAACCAACGACCTCACCCAGATGACATTCGGCTTCTCCCGCGACGACATCGGCACCTTCATGGGCGACTATCTTGGCAACAAGATCCTCGATTCCGATCCGTTCCAGACCATCGACACCAAGGCCGTGGGACAGCTTGTCAAGATCGGCGTTGAAGGCGGACGTTCCTCAAGGCCCGACCTCACCTGCGGAATCTGCGGTGAGCACGGCGGAGACCCCGCTTCCATCAGGTTCTTCAACACCATCGGCATCAACTACGTGTCCTGCTCGCCGTTCCGCGTGCCCATCGCACGCCTCGCGTCCGCCCAGGCACAGATCCTCCAGGCCAAGTAATCCGGTATCACCCGGTTACGATACAAAAGGTGGCAGGACAGTCTTTACGACTCCTGCCACCTTTATTTATTGCCGGGCGCCTGGCCCGCCGGTTGTCAATAACGGTTGAGCGGACGCCCGCTGGTAATCATGTGAACCTTGTGGCGCACATTGTCCAGAGCCTTCTTGTACGCGGGAGACTCCAGGTCGGAGGCATTCTGCGACACGGCGGTGAGGACGGCATCGATGAGTTCCACGATATCCACCATATCCTTCTCGACAAACCCCCTGGAGGTCACGGCCGGAGTTCCGACCCGGATTCCCGAAGTCTGGAACGGGCTCCTGGAGTCGAACGGGACCATGTTCTTGTTCACGGTGATGTCGGCCTTGACCAGTTCCTTTTCCGCCATCTTGCCGGTGACCTCGGGGAACTTTGGACGCAGGTCTATGAGCATCAGATGGTTGTCGGTACCGCCGGACACCACCTTGTATCCCCTCTCGATGAAGGCCTCGCACATGGCCTTGGCGTTGTCAACCACCTGCTTCTGGTAAGCCTTGTATTCCGGCTGGAGCGCCTCATAGAAAGCCACGGCCTTTGCGGCGATGACATGTTCCAGGGGACCGCCCTGCACCCCGGGGAATACTGAAGAGTCGAGGATCTGCGACATCTTCTTGACCACGCCCTTGGGAGTGGTAAGGCCCCATGGATTGTCAAAGTCACGTCCCATAAGGATGACTCCGCCGCGGGGTCCGCGAAGGGTCTTGTGGGTGGTGGAAGTAACTATGTGTGCGTATTTTACGGGATTATCGAGCAGCCCTGCCGCAATGAGTCCGGCGGTATGGGCCATGTCCACCATCAGGAGGGCTCCCACCTTGTCGGCAATCTCCCTCATCCTCTTGTAGTCCCACTCGCGGGAATAGGCCGAGGCACCGCCGATTATCAGCTTGGGAGATGTTTCCAGGGCGGTCTTCTCCATCTGGTCGTAATCTATCATGCCGGTTTCAGGGTTCAAACCGTATGAAACGGCCTTGTAGAGGATTCCGGAGGCGTTTACCGGGGACCCGTGGGTAAGGTGGCCGCCGTGAGCCAGGTCAAGTCCCATGAAGGTGTCGCCGGGACGGAGCACGGCCATCTCCACGGCCAGGTTGGCCTGTGCGCCCGAATGGGGCTGGACATTGGCATACTCGGCCCCGTAGAGCTCCTTCAGACGGTCGATTGCCAACTGCTCGATCTGGTCCACGACCTCGCATCCCCCGTAATAACGGCGTCCGGGATAACCCTCGGCGTATTTGTTGGTGCATATCGAGCCCATTGCCTCGAGCACCTGGGAAGATACATAATTCTCGGAGGCTATGAGCTCGAGGCCCGACGCCTGCCTTTCCTTTTCTTTCTTGATGAGGTCGAAGACCTGCAAGTCCTGTTTCATTGTGCAAGTGTTAGAATCATGCAAATATAATAAAGCCGTTTTGAAAAACATCAAAACGGCCCCATAAAAAATTCGTTTTGCCGGAATCAGTCCCCGTTGAAGCGTCCCATGAAGAGGATCGCGCCCGTGCTGACTTCCGATATAACGTAAAGGAACGGCCTCTCGGCGTGGAAAACATATTTCTCGGGATTGGGAATGGCTGTTGCCTCAAGCATGCCCACCACGGTCACGGCAGCAGCCTCGGAGCCTTCCTCGTCCACCTTTATCTTTGCTTTCTGGAACACCATGGAGATATGGTCGGCAGCATCGCTCATGGCGGTGAAATCGGCACCGGCCTTGAACGGAAGAACCATTCCCAGGGCCTTCAGGGCATCGTTGAGGGGCAGCGAGGAAGCCGTCTCGAACTTGGGGAATTCCACGTCCACCTCCCTGGTGCGGAGATACCTCAGCGACTCCCATGCGGCGGGATCCAGCGACGCGGCCACGTCGTCCAGGGCAACCCCCTTGTGGGGAAGGATGACAGTCATCTTGAAGGCGCCGTTGCCATAGGGCATGGAGAGGGCCTTGTACTTGTCGCCCCCGAAGTATCCGAAGTCTTCCTTCTGGCTCATCATGTCCACCTTGAGGGTGGAGCCGTCGTCCCTGGTGAACGTCTTCTTGGAAGTGTAGTCCTTGTTGAACTTATTGGCCCACATCCCCTTGAAATACACGGCATTGAGGAAGTATGACAGGCAGCGGGGATCCACCTCGTCGAGGATGGTGGGGATCATCCCGTTGGTCTTTTCCGAGCTCCAGCCGTTGATCCTGTCCAGGGCGGCCTTGTTGTCGGCCGTAAAATCGAAGGTCTCCACTCCGGCATAGTAGAAGTCGCTCAGGGCCTTGACGAACGGTTCCTTGAGCCTGACTCCACCGCCGTTGTCGTTGTGGGTATTGTAAACCAGCACGTTGGCGATTTTCACCGCGGTGGACGGGTCCACTTCCCCGATGCCGTCGGTGAGGGCCTTGCAGAATCCGTTCACCCCGTCGGCGCCGGCATCCCCGTAGCCCAGGGTATTGCTGATCTGGGAAGCCGTCTCCCCCAGGGCACCGTTCAGCACCATGCCCATGGCATACTGGACGCTGAGCGGCGACATAATCCAGCTCTTCCCGCTCTTTTCCTTGTTGATCTGCTTCATCAGGTTGAAAGCGAAGGAGTTACCTGCCTGGACGTATTCCTTCTGGGTCTTGGAGAGGACTATGTCCTGGCGCTCCTTGGGGGTGGCAGGTTCCTCCGGGGGAAGGTCCGGCAGGTTGCAGCCGAAAAACGAGAATAAAGACATTGCTGTAATAAGACTTTTGATCATGATTCTTTCCATATTAAAACAAACTTGACAGGGTTCACACATCAAAATAAATGCCGTCACAGACGGAATCTTGCATACAAAGATATATATTTGCAACGTGAAAAACAGGAAACTTCTGGGAATCGAGATGGGAAGGCTTACGCCTGAGGAGTACAGGCAGCTTCCCCAGGAAGGCATCGTGGTGGTGCTGGACAATATCCGGAGCGCGCACAACGCCGGCTCCGTTTTCCGCAGTTGCGACGCCTTCAAGGCCGACAAGGTATACCTCTGCGGCATCACCCCCGTCCCTCCCTCGGCCGAAATCCACAAGAGCGCCCTGGGCGCCGAGTTCAGCGTCCCGTGGGAGCACTGTCCCCACACCCTGGAGGTCGTGGGAAGGCTTAAGGCCGAGGGGTATGTCACCATAGCGGTGGAACAGACCGTAAACTCCTTGGAATTAGGCTGTTTCGTCCGGGAGAAGGGCCGGAAATACGCCTTCATTTTCGGGAACGAAGTGGATGGCGTAAGCCAGGACGTGGTGGATGCTTCGGACATGGCCCTGGAGATTCCGCAGCGCGGAACCAAGCATTCTCTCAACGTTTCCGTAGCCGCCGGAGTAGTCCTTTGGCATGCGACCGCAGGCTGTTCCTGCAATCAGAAATGCGCAGAAAACCTTGATAACTGAAATTTTTTTATTATTTTTGTGGATGGTCCGTGTGACAAACTTTAAACCAAAAGCATAATGAAAAAATTACTTCTTTCGGCAATCATTGCCATCTCGGCCGTTTTCTCGGCAAACGCCCAGTTCTGGGCCGGAGGTTCATTCAGTTTGAACAGCTATGACAAGTCCGTGAGCGTTGGAATCGCCCCCGAAGTCGGCTACACCTTCAACGGTGGTCCCTGGTCGGTTGGCGCCCTGCTTGACCTTGACTTCGCCGAGGGGCGTACCGGCATCGGCCTCAGCCCTTATGCACGCTACACTTTCTGGAAAAGCGGAATTGCAAGCCTGTTCGTCGACGGTATCGTCGGATTGAACTACACAACCTACGGTAAAAGCCGGTACGATTCGGCGGATGTATACATTGAAGAAGCCGTTGTTGAAATAAGTGGGGATTATTATCCAGTATATGGCGGAACCCACTTTACCTTCGGCTTAGCTGCACGCCCAGGCCTCGCCATCTCCCTTTCCGACAAGCTTTCCCTGGTTACCCGCCTGGGCGGCATCGGCCTGAACCTTACCAAGTATAAGGGAGCAGATGGTGTCGACGTAGGCTTCGATTTCGGCGTGAACGGCGGCATTGGCAATCTCGGTCTCTTCTACACCTTCTGATCCAACTCCCAAAAACGATAAAAAAGTGCTCTCCCTTCACCGGGGGAGCATTTATTTATAAAAAAATTGCTATTTTTGTAGTTTGATGGCCGATAAGGCCAATGCAGCCAATAACGATTAATCAATTAAGTACTTAATAATATGATATTCAATCTCTTGCAGGCCGACACCACCATGGAGGCCATCTCCGGGGCAATGGAAAATGCAGTCCAGGCAGCCCCCCAGGCCACCGAGATGCACGAAAGTCTCTTCTCCATGTTCAGGATGGGCGGAGCCCTGATGTGGGTACTCCTGGCCTTGTCGGTGCTGGCCATCTACATCATCGGCAAGAAATGGTGGGTGATCCGCCATGCCTCCAAAATCGACCAGAACTTCATGAAGGACATCCGCGACTACATGGGTGAAGGAAAGTTCAAATCGGCCGTAACCCTGTGCCGCAGGTATGACAATCCCGTTGCCAGGATGATCGAAACCGGAATCAACCGCCTGGGAAGGCCGCTTACCGACATCCAGAGCGCAATCGAGAACACCGGAAACGTGGAAGTCGCCAGGCTTGAGAAAGGTCTTCCGCTGCTCGCCAGCATCGCCGGCGGCGCCCCGATGATCGGTTTCCTCGGAACGGTACTCGGCATGGTCAAGGCCTTCTTCAACATGTCCAAGGCAGGCAACAACATAGACATCACCCTGCTTTCCGACGGAATCTACACCGCCATGCTCACCACCGTGGGCGGCCTCATAGTGGGCATCATCGCCTACTTCGGCTACAACTGGCTCACTTCCAACGTGAGCGACCTGGTGTACAAGATGGAGAGTTCCACCATGGAATTCATCGACATCGTGCTTCACGAACCCGGCGACGACGAGAACAAGTAGGTCATGGCACTCAAGAGAAACACAAAGGTGGACGCTTCGTTCGCGGTATCGTCAATGACCGATATCGTGTTCCTCCTGCTGATCTTCTTCCTGGTGACGTCCACCCTCATAAACCCCAACGCCCTGAAGCTCCTGCTTCCCAAGAGCACCGGGCAGGTAAGTGCCAAGGCTACCGTCAGCGTAAGCATAAAGGATTGGCAGAACGACACTTACACCTACCATATCAACGGAGACGAGACTCCCCTGGAGTACTCTGCCGTGGAAGACGGGCTGATCGAACTTCTCCAGAACGAGGAGGACCCCACCTTCTCCATCTTCTCCGACGAGAGCGTCCCGGTAAGGGAGGTGGTGTCCATAATGAACATCGCCAAGAGGAACCACTACAAGGTAATACTGGCAACGCAACCGGAATAACAGATGCAACCGTTCATCCGCACAAGACAGCAGCAGGAGCGCAGGTCCCTGGTGATGGGAATCGCGCTCACCGCGGGCATCCATATCGCGGTGGCTGTTTTCTGTGCCTTTGCATCGCTCACATACCTTTATCCGCCGCCGCCCGAGAACACCTTCCTGATTGACTTCTCCGAGGAGATTCCGGAAGAGGTAAAAGCCCTTCAGACCAAGACCGGAAGGCAGCCACAGGCGGAAGTAACCGACCCGGAAAAGCCCGTGGAACTGGTTCAGAAGGCGGAATCGCCCCATGTGAGCACCAAGCCCAACGTCACCCCGGCCACCAAACCCGACCCTCATGGTGACGTGGAGGTTCCAACGCCTAAACAGGAAGAGCCCAAACTCGACCCCAGGGCATCCTTCCCCGGAATGGGAACCAAGGATGCAACCACCACCGCCCCGCATTCGGCCAATGAACCGTCGCAGGGATTCAAGGCCGGCCAGCCCGACGGCAACACCGCCGTAGGCAAGCTGGACGGCAGCGCAAACGCCCACCTGCAGGGCCGGAACGTGGTCGGAAGCATTCCCAAGCCGTCATACTCCATCCAGAAGGAAGGCATCGTGGTGGTTCAGATCAAGGTGGACCAGTACGGGAACGTAACCGAGGCCATCGCCGGAGTGGAGGGTACCACGGTAACCGACAAGGCCCTCTGGCAGGCGGCCCGCAACGCGGCCATGAAGGCCCACTTCAACCAGAGCGCCGACGCACCGGCCCTCCAGATAGGTACGATAACATACAAATTCAAATTGCAATGATCCGGATTTTCCGGGAACAGATAAATCGGCGTGAGCCGCATACAGAATAACATATCATGGAAGACAACAAGAAAGGCGGATTCAGCCGCCAGGGTCGTAGGGATTACGACAAAAACAGCACTGGGAGACCCCAGAGGAAGCATTTTACAACAAGGAAGCCAGTTTCCGGAGCCGAGAAGGTCTGGTCGGCCGACAGGAGTTACTCAACTGACAGACCCTTCTCCGAGGAACGTCCCCGCCGCTTCTCCGACAAGCCGCGCACTGAACGCAGCTACGGGGAACGTGCCTATGGCGAACGCAGCCATGGGGACCGCCCGTACAGCGACCGTCCCCGCACAGACCGCCCCCGTACAGAGCGCTCCCGCAGCGAGAGGCCTTACGGCGAAAGGCAGTACGGAGACAAGCCGTACGCAAAGAAATATCCTTCCGCCAGGAAGCCCCGCCAGGACCGCGGCGCCGGTGCCAGCTCGGGCATCAACGCGATGATAAACCGCAAACCCAAGGTGGAGAATGTGGCATTCTCCGACAATGATACCGTAAAGACGCCCGTCCAGGAGATAGTCAGGCTCAACAAGTATATCGCCAACTCGGGAGTGTGTTCCCGCCGGGAAGCCGACACCCTCATCCAGAGCGGCGTGGTCACCGTCAACGGCGAGGTGGTGACCGAACTCGGGACCAAGGTCAACATCCTCATGGACGACGTCCGCTTCAACGGGGAGAGGCTCAAGGGCGAAGAGAAGGTATACATAGTGATGAACAAGCCCAAGGGCTATGTCACCACCGCCGGCGACCCCCATGCGGAAAAGACCGTAATGGACCTCATAAAAGGCTGTCCCGTAAGGGTTTTCCCCGTTGGAAGGCTGGACAAGAACACCACCGGTGTCCTGATGTTCACCAATGACGGCGAGATGGCCGAAAGGCTCACCCATCCCTCGTACAACAAGAAGAAGATCTACCAGGTGGTGGTGGACCACAACCTCTCGCAGGAAGACAAGGACAAGGTCCTCGCCGGCATAGAACTGGGCGACGGCGTCATCGCAGCCGATGAACTGGAATACGTTGACGAGCACGACCACCGCAAGCTCGGAATCGAGATCCATTCCGGAAAGAACCGCATCGTACGCAGGATTTTCGAATCCCTGGGCTATGACGTGAAGGCCCTGGACCGCGTTTATTTCGCGGGGCTCACCAAGAAGGGCCTCAAGAAAGGCGACTGGCGGTTCCTCACCGAAGGAGAGGTCAACATCCTGAAAATGGGCGCCTATGTCTAGTCACAGGGCAGGCTTCGTAAACATAATCGGGAACCCCAATGTGGGCAAGTCAACCCTAATGAACGCCCTGGTCGGGGAAAAGCTGTCGATAGTGACGGCCAAGGCCCAGACCACGCGGCACCGCATCATGGGAATCGTCAGCGGAGAGGACTGGCAGATAGTCTATTCCGACACCCCCGGCATACTCAAGCCGGGCTACCGGCTCCAGGAGAACATGATGAACTTCGTGGACACCGCGATAGGCGACGCCGACATCATCCTGTATGTCACCGACGTGGTGGAAAAGGGCGACAAGAACGAGGCCTACATAGCCAAACTGCAGCGGGTGCAATGTCCCGTGGTGCTGGTAATCAACAAGATAGACCTGAGCACCCAGGACAAGGTCATCCAGTTGATGCAGTGGTGGAAGGAGCAGTTGCCGGGTGCCACCATCATTCCGGTTTCAGCCAGGGAAAGGTTCAACCTTGAAGCCGTTATGGACGAAATCCAGTCCAGGCTGCCCGTTGCACCCGCCTGGTTCGACAAGGACACCTTCACCGACAGGAACCTCCGTTTCTTTGCCTCGGAGATTATCCGCGAGAAGATCCTCCTCAACTACGACGAGGAGATCCCCTACTGCTGCGAGGTGGAGATAGAGGCATTCAAGGAGGGCGAGGACCGGTATGAGATTGCCGCAGTGATCAATGTGATGCGGGAATCGCAGAAGGGAATCATCATCGGGAAGAAGGGTGCGGCGCTCAAGAAGGTTGGCACCGAGGCCCGCCTTGAGATGGAAGACTTCTTCCAGAAAAAGGTTTTTTTGAGTACATTTGTAAAGGTCGATCCGGACTGGCGTACATCCCGCAAGGAACTCCGCAGGTTTGGATACGAAGCGTAACAAGTTGATATCTATGAGCGAAGAATGGGATGACATCCCCCAGGAAGCGGAAGAGGCTCCGATAGAGGAACCGCTCGAAGGTGCCGACGACGGTAAGGAAGGAAAGTTTTCACGGCTGCTGGGTTCCGACAGCCGGAAGTTCAAGCTTTCCGGAATGTTCAAGGACTGGTTCCTTGACTACTCATCGTACGTTATCCTGCAAAGGGCTGTACCTCACATAGTTGACGGCTTGAAGCCGGTGCAGCGAAGGGTCCTGCACGCCATGTACAGGATGGACGACGGCGCCTTCACCAAGGTGGCGAACATCGTGGGACAGGCCATGCAGTACCATCCGCACGGCGACCAGTCCATCCTCGGGGCCCTGGTCCAGCTGGGCCAGAAAGGACTCACCGTAGACTGCCAGGGAAACTGGGGAAACATCCTCACCGGCGACAGCAACGCCGCGCCCCGGTACATCGAGGCCAGGCTGTCGAAATTTGCCAAGGAAGTGGTATTCGACCCCAAGGTGACCCCTTGGATGACATCCTACGACGGACGCAACCAGGAGCCCACCGAGCTTCCGGTCCGCTTCCCGCTGCTGCTGGCCCAGGGCACGGAAGGAATCGCCGTGGGAATGGCCTCCAAGATACTCTCGCACAACTTCAACGAACTTCTGGACGCTTCGGTGGCAATCCTCCAGGGCAAGTCCTATGAGCTCTATCCCGACTTCCCCACCGGCGGTATGGCCGACTGCAGCAAGTACAACGGCGGCCGCCGGGGTGGCATGGTCAAGGTCAGGGCCAGGATAGAGAAGATAGACAAGAACACCATCTCCATCACAGAAATCCCCTACGGAAAGACTACCCACGCCCTCATCGACTCCATCCTCAAGGCAAAGGACAAGGGAAAGATAAAGATCAAGAAGATTGACGACATGACCACCGAAAAGGTGGAAATCCTGATCCATCTTCCAAACGACGTATCCCCCGACAAGACCATCGACGCCCTTTACGCCTTCACCGACTGCGAGACCACCATTGCGCCCAACGCATGCGTGATAGTGGACGGCAAGCCGCAGTTCCTGTCAGTGGAGGACATCCTGGAATACGACACCTTCCATACCCGCGACATCCTGGGCGAGGAGCTCCGGATCAAGCTGGGGGAACTGGAGGACGAGTGGCATTACAGCTCGCTGGAGCGCATCTTCTTCGAGAACAGGATTTACAAGGTCCTGGAGCAGGACCAGATGACCTGGGAGGAGCAGCTCGATGACGTATTCACACAAATGAAGCAGTATCAGGACCTTCTGCGCCGTGAGATCACCATGGACGACATCCTGAAACTGGTGGAGAAGCCGGTCCGTAAGATATCCAAGTTCGACACCAAGGCACTGGACCAGAAGATCTACGCCCTTGAGGACCAGATGAGGGACATCGACGACAAGCTGGAGCACCTCACCGACTACACCATCGACTGGTTCCGCTCCCTCAAGAAGAAATACGGCAAGGACTATCCGCGCCTCACCGAGATCACCTCGCTGGAAACGATAGCCGCAACCAAGGTCGTGAACAACAACGCAAAGCTCTACGCCAACATGGAGGAAGGCTTTGTGGGAATGTCCCTGAAGAAGGACGACAACGGCGTGTACATAGGCGACTGCTCCGACCTCTCCGAAATAATAGTCATCGGGAAGGACGGGCGCTACCGCATTACCAAGGTCGCCGACAAGGCCTTCTTCGGGAAGAACCTCCTCTACGTGGGAGTGTTCAACCGCGGCGACGAAAGGACCATCTACAACGTTATCTACCGCGACGGGAAGCAGCCGGTCTACTATGCCAAGCGCTTTGCAATCACCTCTGTCACAAGGGATAAGGAGTATGATATAACCAACGGGACAACGGATTCTTCCATCCTCTGGTTCACCGTCAACCACAACGGCGAGGCGGAGAGCGTGAAGATCTATCTCCGTCCCAAGCCAAAGCTCAAGAAGACCCAGATAGAGTATGACTTTTCCTCCCTCGCCATCAAGGGCAAGGGTTCCAGGGGCAACCTGGTGGCAAAGACGCCCATCCAGAAGATCGTGATGAAGTCCAAGGGAGTCTCCACCATCGGCGGCAAGGACATCTGGTACGATGCCGACATCCAGAGGCTCAACGAGGACGGAAGGGGCCAGTATCTCGGACAGTTCGGCTCCGACGACAAGGTCCTTGCCATCTTCAAGGACGGGACCTTCTACACCACATCCTTCGACCTTGTGAACAAATACCAGGGCGAGGTAATCCGGATAGAGAAGCTGGACACTGGCAAGACCTTTACGGCCCTGTATTGGGACGCTTCGGCCAAAGCCTTCTATGTCAAGCGTTTCTCCTTTGTGGAGAGCGACAACACCCCCATGCTTTTCATCGCCGAGGGCAAGAATTCATACCTCGTGGACCTGAGCAGCGACCTTCATCCGCAGATTGTGGTGACCTTTGGCGGCAAATACGCCCACAGGGAGCCGGAGACAATCGACGCGGAGGAGTACATAGCAAAGAAAGGCATTGCCGCCAAGGGGAAGAAATGCCACCAGTACGACCTCAAGAAGGTTGCCTTCGGGGAACCCTTGCACAAGCCGGAGGACGATGCCCCGTCCGATGTACCGGAATCCACTGCCGCCCCGGAAGAAGTTGAGGAAGCAATTGATATCCTGGATGTTCCGGAAATCGAGATCACCGATCACGCCGGAAAGGCCGGCGACATCCTCCGTCGTGAGCAGGAGAAGGTCGACGAAGCTGGAGACAGTGACATCATTGACTTTGAGCCAACCCTTTTCTGATGATTATCTCCCTCTCGGGATTCATGGGCTGCGGAAAGAGCACCGTAGCGGCCATCCTGGCAGAAAAAACGGGATGCAGGTCGGTTGACCTGGACTCTTTCATTGAGGAAACCTCCGGACGTATGATTCCGGAGATTTTCGCCTCCGACGGCGAGGCCGCCTTCCGCCTGATGGAACTCGAGGCTCTGTCCGATGTCATTTCCTCCTACGACGGTACCCCCATGGTACTTTCACTCGGCGGCGGCACCCTTACCGGAGCAGCCGCCAGGGAAACCATAAGGGCCTGTACCAGATGCATATACCTTCGCGCCACGGTGGAAACCCTCGCCCGTAACCTGGAAGGTTCCGCCCCATCGAGGCCGCTTCTTGACGGCGCCATCTCCGGCGAGGCCCTGCGCCACAGGATCGAGGCCCTTCTGGATGAACGCTCCCCCATCTACGAATCCGCCGCCGACATCATCATCGACATCGACGGCAAGACTCCCCGCGAGGTGGCTTCCCTGATCATTAATCAGGTCTTCTGAGCCAGCCTTGTCAAAATATTCATTGCAGCTATGAGGTGCACCGAGTCTGTTATTATCCTTTTTCTGTTGTCCATAACCGGATGGTCTGCGCTGGCTCGGGACGGAGCAAAACATCAGGACAGGAACCGGTTGTGCGTGATTGTGACAGACCAGGACACTGGGGACCGGCTCCCTGGAGCTATTGTTTCAGTGGCTTTCTACGGCAAGGATACCCTGATGACTGCTGCAAATGACGATGGAGAAGCATTTTTTCCCGTGTCAAGACACACTGATAAGAATTTTTCCTATGAAGTTTCCCTGCTTGGATACTTTCCAATGCGGGGAAATGTTTTCAAAAGTAATTTCAGGGAACCCCTTACCATCCAGATGCACCAGAACCCTGAAGATCTTCCGGAAGTCATAATCACGGCAAAGGAGGTTGCAATTGTAATCAAAGGAGACACAACCATTTACAATACCACATCGCTCAAATATATGGAGGATGACGGCATCAGGACTCTGCTTGAAAAAATGCCGGGCGTCCAAGTCAGCGGCAATTCCATAAAGATTGACGGAGAGGAAGTAAAGAAAGTCCACCTGAACGGAGATCTGTTCTTTGGCTCACACATAGCGTCGGCACTGACCCTCCTTAAGGCAAAGGATGTCAAGAACATCAAGTTTTATTCAGAATACAACAGGGAGAGGATAGACCAGGCCGATACTGTATGGACCGACAAGGAGAAAGTCATGGATGTCACCACCAAACGGCCAATTGACAGATTGAGGGATATAAATATTACGGTCGCTCCTAGGATTTATCCCCAGAAGCAGAAGGAAAAGCACTTTGCAGGTGGCGGATATGCGTCACTGGATGTTAAGAGTTACGGCCGGAATGCACCCAGAATCGATGCCGGTGCATCGGCAGGCAAGAACGTAGGGGTGCCCGGAGGATCCACTCCTAACACAAAAATAGCCACTTCCATCAAGTACGACAGGGGGCGGCCTTTCAAGGACAGGATTACGCATGAAGCACAGGTTGGATATTCATCTTCACAACGGGAATCGTCATTCAACGCAGCCATGACCGACGGCTCTCTCCGGAAAGAATCAAATGAATCGGTTAACAGGGATGGAGGAGTATTCGCAAAATACCATGGTGCTGTTGAGAAAAAGTCGGGTGATCTTTTTATAAAAGTGATTCCTCATGCCGACATCCGGTTCAACCGCACCACATCAGATATAGAAAGCATGACAATGCTGTCTGCGGGAGACGTAAAACGTACAGCCATAAGCCGGCTGAATAATGAAGGCAGCGCTGAAGCCGGAGTTGATTTGCAGTTCAAACGCCCATTCAAGAATAACAGCCTGACCGTGTACCTGTCAAATAAAGCATCATTCTCCAAAGGCAGCGGCTACTCCATTGACACAACCCAAACTACCTCTTCCGGGCAATGGAGAACCCTGAGCGAAAGGGGGATCTCTGACATTACGACGGCCGTAGCAGGCTTTTCCATCCCGCTGAACAAGCAGTTCCGAATTATCTTTTCGGCCGGACAGGAATTCAGCATACAAGACATGAAAGATATATGGTTTGACAAGCTTCTCTCAATGGATGACTGGGATAACTCCGTCAGTGCCATTGATTTGCACTCCATCAGCCATATATCTTCCGAATTCCAGTTCCACCCATCCGACAAATTCAATTTGACTGCGACCGTCAAAGGACTGTATTTTTATGACAAAAGGTCCAACCAGGCACCCCTCATGCAGGATGTGGTTTATTCCGCACCGGGTTTCTCCCCTGATTTGAGACTGTACTACGTAAACAAGCCATTCAGCCTGTCATTCAACGCTGCCCTGAAACCGGTTCAGCCGTCACTGATCCAACTGGAAAAGCGCTTACAGACACTCTCTCCCCTGTACCTTGTAGCCGGAAATCCGGAACTTAAGAATTCAAACAAGGCGGCTGCCGGCTTCTCTGCTGCCGTAACTCTTCCAAAATCAAGGACTTCCTTGAAAATAGACCTTTCCGGTTCATTGGTGCAAAACTACGTAGGGACAGCCGTGAATTACTTCACCGGGGATACCCTGCTGGAAGATTTCGGCTATACCGCTGTGGCCGGTTCCAGATTGAGCCGCCCTGTAAACATGAACGGCGCCTGGAGTTCCGAGGCAAGTATCAGCGCCGGAATTAAAATGAGTTTCCTCGACTTGTATCTTGCCCCCGCCGTCACTGCAAGATTCAGCGGTAGCCCCATGATGACCAACGGAATCATTCAGAGCCACACTTCTGCCAGTTACGGTTTCCAATTAAGCGCCAATGCATCATTCGGCACCTGGGGAAGACTGGTAGTCAATGAAGAGTGCTCGTATACCTCCAACTACCGGGACATGGAACTCATAATGGGACAACTAAGCAACAACCTGAAGGTAACTGCACATGTGGATCCTGTCAGGCACTGGAGGATTTCTTCTTATTATAGCCTCCATTCAGACCGGTCAGTCAGGGGTCTTGCGGCCATTCCTTTTATCAACCATTTATTGAATTTCAGTATCCAATACAGTTTTGGAAAGGAGCTGAGCTCGAAAATACTGTTGTCCGGAGAAGACCTCCTGAACAACCGGCATCCACTTTCCAGGAACGTTGCGGACAGAATGGTTACAAATTCATACACGGCATATTTAGGCCGTGCAATCGTGCTGTCATATTCGCACACCTTCAGATAAAAGCCCAACATTTTGAAAAGCCAACAATTTGGGTTATATTTGCGTGATATGGCTGTGGAAAGGAAATGGATACTGAAGGAGCCGGCGGACCCGGAGAAGGTCAGCCGCCTTGGCGCGGAACTCGGAATAGACCGGGTCCTGGCCGAGCTTTTGGTAAAACGCGGCGTGGAGACCTTTGACCAGGCCCGCGCCTTCTTCCGTCCACGACTCGAGGACCTGCACGACCCGTTCCTTATGAAGGACATGGACAAGGCGGTGGAAAGGCTGCATGAGGCCATCGCCTCGAGGGAGAAAATCCTCGTCTACGGCGATTACGACGTTGACGGGACAACCGCCGTGGCGCTGGTGTACTCGTTCATCCGCCGCTTCACCCCGCAGGTCGACTTCTACATCCCGGACCGGTACGACGAAGGTTACGGCGTGTCCTTCAAGGGAATAGACTGGGCCTCGGACAACGGCACCGGGCTCATCATAACCCTGGACTGCGGCATCAAGGCCATCGACAAGGTCGCATACGCCGCCAGCAAGGGCATAGACGTGATCATCTGCGACCATCACCTTCCGGAAGAATCCCTGCCCGAGGCGGTTGCGGTCCTGGATCCCAAGCGGGAGGACTGCCACTATCCCTTTGACGACCTGTGCGGCTGCGGGGTGGGATTCAAGCTGGTTCAGGCCTATTCCCAGAAGTACGGGATCCCTTTCGAGAGCCTGGAACCGCTGCTGGACCTGCTTGTGGTGAGCATATCCTCGGACCTGGTGACCATGGTGGGAGAGAACAGGATCCTCGCGCACTATGGCCTGAAGAGGCTGAACGAGGACCCGAGGAAGGGGCTCCTTGCAATGATCGACCTTGCCAAACTTGAGCCGGGTCACATCACCATAGACGACATCGTCTTCAAGATAGGTCCCCGCATCAACGCCGCGGGAAGGATGGAAACCGGACGGCTGGCGGTGGAACTGCTCACCGCCGACGACGACAGCGTGGCCGTCAGGATCGGCGAGAAGATCAACGAAAACAACAACGACCGCAAGAGCATCGACAAGGAAATCACCCAGGAGGCCCTGGGAATGGTATCTTCCGGAAAGGCCAAGGCAAGCGGCAACATAACCATCGTCTACAACCCCACCTGGAACAAGGGAGTGGTGGGAATCGTGGCCTCGAGGCTGGTGGAAGCGTTCTACAAGCCGGCCATAGTCCTCACCAAGTCCAACGGATTCATCACCGGCTCGGCCAGGAGCATCCAGGGATTCGACCTTTACCAGGCCATAGAGAGCGCGTCCGAACTGCTGGAAAACTTCGGCGGACACGTATATGCTGCCGGCCTTACCCTCAAGGAAGAGAACCTGGACGAATTCTGCCGCCGTATGGACTCTTTCATAGACGGGAAGATCACCCCGGAGATGCTTGTCCCCGTAATAGAACTGGATTCGAGGCTGGACTTCTCCCAGATATCGCCCAAATTCCTGAGGATACTCAAGCAGTTCCAGCCCTTCGGCCCCGGCAACTCCAATCCGGTTTTCATGACCGAGAACGTATACGACGCCGGGAACGGCCGCAAGGTGGGGGCAGGCGGGGTGCACCTGAAGCTGGACCTCATGCAGGAATCCCAGCCATACCACCAGATTGCCGCAATCGCCTTCAACAAGGCCGAATTCTACGAATACATCAAGGCAGGCAACCCGGTGGATATCTGCTACTCGGTGGTGGAGAATTTCTATCGCGGCAGTTCAACCGTCCAGCTCCGCCTCAAGGATATGAAAGAAAGAAACGAAATTATCTGATTTTATGGCATATAACGATCTGAACGAACAGGAACTCGGAAGGAGGGAATCCCTGCAGAAACTTCGTAAACTTGGAATCAACCCCTATCCGGCGCCGCTGTACCCGGTGAACGCCTCGGCAAAGAGCATCGAGGCCGAATACGACCCGGCCGTCGGCAACCTCCAGGACGTGTGCATAGCCGGAAGGATCATGTCGCGACGGATAATGGGCGCGGCGTCGTTCATGGAACTCCAGGATTCCACGGGCAGGATCCAGGTCTACGTCAAGAGGGACGAAATCTGCCCCGGCGAGGACAAGACCATGTACAACACCGTCTTCAAGAAACTCCTCGACATCGGCGACTTTGTGGGAATCAAGGGCTTTGCCTTCTTCACCCAGACCGGACAGCTTTCCGTCCATGCAAAGGAACTGACCGTACTCGGCAAGTCCCTGAGGGTGCTTCCGATAGTGAAGACCGACGCCGACGGAACAGTCCACGACGGCTTTTCCGATCCCGAGCTCCGCTACCGCCAGAGGTACGTGGACCTGGTGGTGAACCCTCAGGTCAAGGATGTGTTCGTCAAGAGGGCCAGGATAATAGAGACCATGAGGGCCGAGTTCAACGCGGCCGGATGCCTTGAGGTGGAAACGCCTGTGCTGCAGGCGATTCCCGGCGGCGCAACGGCCCGCCCGTTCATCACCCACCACAACGCCCTGGACGTTGACATGTACATGAGGATCGCCAACGAACTGTACCTCAAGAGGCTGATCGTGGGCGGGTTCGACGGGGTGTACGAATTTGCCAAGAACTTCCGGAACGAGGGCATGGACAAGACCCACAACCCGGAGTTCACCTGCGTGGAGATGTACATCGCATACAAGGACTACGTCTGGATGATGGAATTCACGGAGAAGATGCTGGAGAAGGTCTGCACCGCGGTGAACGGGACTACGGAAATCACCGTCGGAGGCAACCGGGTGTCGTTCAAGGCCCCGTTCCGCCGGCTAAGGATCCTCGACGCCATAAAGGAATATGCCGGGGTGGACCTTGCGGGGATGGACGAAGACGGCCTCCGCGCCACCTGCCGCAGGCTGAACGTGGAGATCGACCCCACCATGGGAGAGGGAAAGCTCATCGACGCCATCTTCGGGGAATATGTGGAGCACAACCTGGTGCAGCCCACCTTCATCACGGACTATCCGGTTGCGATGTCCCCCCTCACAAAGCGCTGCCGCTACGACGACACCCTTACCGAAAGGTTCGAACTGTTCGTATCCGGCAAGGAACTCGCAAACGCCTATTCCGAACTCAACGACCCCATTGACCAGCTCCACCGCTTTGAGGAGCAGGCTGCACTCAAGTCAAAGGGCGACGACGAGGCCATGTACATCGACTACGACTTTGTCCGCGCCCTTGAATACGGCATGCCGCCGACTTCGGGAATCGGCATCGGCATAGACCGCCTCACCATGTTCATGACGGGGGCGGAAGCCATACAGGACGTACTCTTTTTCCCCATGATGAGACCGGAAAAATTCTGATATCATGAAAAAGCTCTACCTGGACAAGAAGAACAAGAAGATCGCCGGTGTCTGCGCCGGCATCGCAAACTACCTGGTGGTGGATGTCGTGGTGGTCCGCATCCTCTTCCTTATCGCATTGATCTGCGGAAGCTTCGGCTTCTGGGCCTACATCATAGTCTGGGCGGTAGCCCCGGCTGCAGAGGAGGTTGTCGATATCCCCGAAGAGCAGTAGGGTCCCCGGTATGGACGTCATCACCTCGGTGCAGAACCCAAAGGTAAAGTCCCTCCTTACGCTTCGGGAAAAATCCCGTGACAGGCGCGGGAAGGGGCTTTTTACCGTAGAGGGGCGGAGGGAGACCGTCCGTTGCGCCGAGGCCGGCTTCATTCCGGAAGAGGTGTACCTGTGCAGGGAGATAATCCTTCCCGAAGAGGCCTCCGGGGTGCTGGACGCCGTAACCGCGGCCAATCCCCAATGCCGTTGTTACGAGGTCTCCCCTGCCGTGTACGCCAAGGCGGCATACAGGGAAGGGACCGAGGGAGTAATCGCCGTCTTCAGGCAGAAGAACCTGGAACTGAAGGACTTGCAGCTTTCTGCCTCGCCCCTTCTGGTGGTGCTTGAGTCGGTTGAGAAGCCCGGCAACCTCGGGGCCGTGCTCCGAAGCGCCGACGCCGCAGGGGCCGATGCGGTAATAGTATGCGACCCGCTCACCGACCTTTACAACCCCAACCTGATCCGTTCGTCCACGGGGGGCATTTTCACCGTTCCCACTGTGGCGTGCACTTCCGCCCGGGCGATCGCCTGGCTCAAGGAAAAGGGCATCGGCATACTTACCGCCCAGCTGCAGGATTCCGTCCCCTACTACCACACCCCCATGACCGGTCCGGTGGCGATAGTTTTCGGAACCGAGGCCACCGGCCTTTCGGAAACCTGGAGGCAGGCCGCCGACGCCCATATCATGATTCCCATGCTGGGACGCCTGGATTCGCTCAATGTATCGGTTTCGGCTTCGATCCTGCTGTTCGAGGCCGTAAGGCAGAGGCAATTATGGAAAAACGGTTTGGAATAATCGGCAACCCGGTTAAGGGGTCCCTGAGCCCTCTGCTGTTCGGAGCCGCTTACGGGGGCCGGTTCGCCTACGACCTCATTGAGGAACCCGGCTTTGACAAGGCCTGGGAGCGGTTCCTTGAAGGATATCACGGAATCAACGTCACCGCTCCGTTCAAGGAGGATGCCTTCCGCAAGGCCGGGGTCATCACCCCATCGGCAAAGGCTGTTGGAGCGGCCAACCTCATTGTCAAGACCCCATTGGGGACTGAAGCCCACAATACTGATTTCCTGGGCATAAAGATGATCATAGCTGAAACCGTAAGCAATTCATACACAGATACTCCAAGAGCATTGATCGTTGGATGCGGAGGCGCCGGAAGGGCTGCGGCGGCTGCGGCGGCGCAGTCGGGGTTCAAGACCACGGTCATGAACCGCTCGGCCGGAAGGGCCCGCGCCCTGGCTGAAGCCCTGCCGGAATACGGCCTCGAGGTGGCCCCTGTGCAGGACCTGGGCGGGAGGCTCCGTGACAGCGACCTCGTCATCTACACGGTGCCCTCCGCAATGGACGGCCTCCGGGAGCTGCGGGAGGATGTTTTCGCACCGACCGGCAGGGGTCCCAAGGTGCTTCTGGAGGCCAACTACAAAACCCCGTCGTTCTCCGGGGAACTGCTTGAAACGCTCCATAAAGGTGGATGCAGGTACATCAGCGGACTAAGGTGGCTGCTGCTTCAGGCGGTCGCCGGCTACGGCATCTTCACCGGGCTAGACCCCGACGCCGAAGCAATGCGGAAAGTTATCGGAAATATCGCCGAAAATCACTAACTTGGTCCCCGGTTCACGCTAATTTGATTTAAACCATTCATAATCATGTCACTTAACAAAGTAATGCTGATCGGTAACGTTGGAAGAGACCCCGAGGTACGTTATCTTGAGCAGAATTCATCACAGGGGAACGCAAAGGTGGCATCCTTCACCCTCGCCACCACTGAAAGGTACCGCGACCGCGGCGGAGAACTTCGCGAAAACACTGAATGGCACAATATAGTGGCCTGGCGCAACAGTGCCGACATCGCCGAGAAATATATCCGGAAGGGTTCCCAGATATATGTGGAGGGCCGCCTTCGCACCCGTTCCTGGACGGACCAGACCGGAATGAAGAAATACACCACCGAAGTGGTGGTTGACAGCCTCCAGCTCCTGGGCCGCCGTCCCGACGCACCCGTCCAGCAGGAGAACACGTACGCCCAGCCGCAGCCGGGATGGCAGCAGGCACCCCGCCCGGCGCCCGCCCCTGCTCCGCAACCTGTCCAGGGACAGGATATTCCGGATGACGACCTTCCATTCTAAGATTCCAGGAACAATGAAGAATAAGGTAGACGTAGTACTCGGTCTCCAATGGGGAGACGAAGGCAAGGGAAAGATTGTTGACGTGCTCGCTGCCGCCTATCCCGCCGTGGCGAGGTTCCAGGGCGGGCCTAACGCGGGCCATTCCCTCCAGTTCGACGGCAAGAGTTTCGTCGTCAGGAGCATTCCCTCCGGAATCTTCCGCGAGGGCTCGGAAAACATAATCGGGAACGG
>JAEEGL015448833.1_pt1 | contig 21044 bp, 21 predicted proteins | sample 9134231 | NCBI WGS metagenome assembly JAEEGL01 (sample SAMN16246548, study PRJNA631951) | gut metagenome | biome: gut microbiome; feature: rumen; material: fiber-attached | host: Bos | place: Iran: Karaj | collected 2018-10 | reverse complement strand
CTTAATAGCCTTGCAGGCTTAACCAATGTTGTAGCTTCTGTTAGTATGAGTGGTATAAGTATAAGTGGTATTAGTGGTGTTGTGGAATTTATGGATGAGGCACCAAGTAGAATATCTGGATCATCCGGAAGTGCATCTTATATTGTATTTGAAAAAGTTTCAAGTGATATGGTAGTAGTAGATTTAGGTTATGTGGATGCTACTGCGTTGAATCAATCGGCAGCAGATCATTTTAAATCTGAGAGTGGTTCTACTTTTCCAGTAATAAAGTTAGCTAAGAAAGATTCTGTCAATTTTAGTCATGTTCAGGCGTCTCTAGGTGCTGTGAATAATGTAAATAGTTTAGGTGTGACAAAGGAGCAGATAGAACAAGGTGCTGCTGGTCTTTCCAAAACTCTTCCTAATAATGCAAAGCCAGCAAGCAAGGTGGATTTGATGCGTAATATTTTGGAAGATACACAAAAACAGTATAGCTAGTAATAATCTGTTATTGGTTTTAAACATCTCTCTTCGGAGGGATGTTTTTTTATGCAGAAACAAGGTAAAAAAAATCGCCATAATACATGGCGCAGGTGTTTAAAAAAAACTTGGTGGGTGATGGGGGATCCGAACCCCCGACCTACTGATTAAGAGTCAGTTGCTCTACCAACTGAGCTAATCACCCAAAAAGATATTGCAATGATATATGCTTTTATTCAAAATTTCAAGTTATTTTTAAAGTTTTCTTTTTTGAAGGTCAATTACCTTTACGGCGAATACATTTCCGGCTGGGAAATTTTTATTTATGTTGTTCACAGGTTTTATTCCACTAAATGAAATATTAAGCCTTATTTCATACTTTTCCTTTTTCGCGATGGATAGTGAATAGGTAGTTGGATTACGGTATATAAATTCGACAGTCAATACCCACCAATCATTTATTTTTTGTGGTTCGGAAATAATTTTTACCGATCTGGTTGTGTTGGTGTTGATAAGTTCCAATATTTCTGGAAGTTCTTCGTTTACAAAATCCTTATATGCATTAGTCCATATGATTTTATCGTTTTTTTGACCATCAATGCTTGGGTATTTAAGCATTATTCCACTGTCAAGTGTGGTAGGTGAGCTGTATCCCAAATTTTGTTCCATATTTACAGGATTACCTGATACTGTATAACGATTTACGATATATTCCTTTATAAAGTTTTTTGTGAATTGTTGGCGCATTCCCGCTGGGATAGAATCATTGCTAAATGGAATAACTTTGAATTCATCACTTGTCGAGTTGTATTGTGGAATGGCAAAGCCATCTATTGTGAATCTGTCTTCGCTTAGTGAATCGGAAAAAAGTATTGCGATGAATAACGATGCAGATATACAGATGAAACATACAAATGCAAAAGCCCAAAGTGGAGTAAATGATAAAGAATTTTTATTTGATTGCATTTGCTTTCTCCGAATAATTTTTTAAAATTAAATCATAGTTTGGGTTGAACATATAATTTTCCGATATAACATTTCGTTTTTGTGGGAATTTTTTTATTCCATTTATAGTTATGTATCCAGTTAAGATATCCCTTGATTGAAGTGTTTTGTTTTTAAATTCATTAACAATAAAATTAACACGATATGTTTGTTGTATAAAAATAGTTTTTGTCTTGTTTAAAAACCATTCAATAACAGAAAGCTCAGGATTGGTTTCACTTCCATTTTGAAATGTTATATCAAGTAAATCAACAGTCCTTGTAATTCCATTGTTTGACATGGTTGTATAAGCATTCAAAACATTATCAGAAAATGATTTGTAAACATTTTGTGCAGAATAAAGACATAAATAACATTCTTCGTTTAAATTGAAAATTCCCATTTTAGATGCTTCTTTGTTATCACATTCACACCAATTATTGTAATTTTCAGAATTTGTTTCGGATATACTGAATCTTTTTGTAAGATATGTTTTGATAAAGTATTCGTTTAAATATTCAGAATATGATATTTCCTTTAATTGTGTAGATGGTTTTTTATTATAATAATAATTTACATATTGAAAACGATTTTCAATATTATTCCATTTGATGAATTTTGGTGAAATATCTCTTGAAAAAGCACGGATAATAGTAAGCAAGCATAAAACCATTGCAACAAGAAGTGCGATATAAGACATCCTTGCGAATCTATATACTCCGATTAAATACTTTCTTTCGGGAAAGGATGGAACATCAACATTAAAAGGGTATACAGGAACTTCGCCAGTTTTCTCTTTTTCAATGTTGTTTAGATTGTTGTTTCTATAAACCATTCAGGCAACCCCGGCTTTGTTTCAACTTGAATACAAGCGCAAGGTGACATTTTAAGTTCATTAGCATCGTAACCAACACCAACTGGATCTGGTTCATACATTGTCCCCCCACAACCTGAAACCATAACAATTAAAAATAATGCAAATAATTTTCTCAATTTTACCTCCTGATGTAAATTCACAATATAAGATTACAAGATAGCTTTTTTATATGCAAGTCTTTTTTAATTGACTTGAGGATTTTTTATAATAAAATTTTGGTTATCCAGTATGTTGGAGGTTTGATTGAAAATACTTAGAAAAACTTATGATTATGTATTATATTTAAGTGAAACAAAATATGCTTTTATTGCTCTTATTTTGGTTTCTTTTTTTGGAAGTGTGTTTTTTCCATTTCCAACGGAAATAATTATGATACCTATGATTTTGGCAAGACCTAAAAAGGCATTTGGAATTTCTTCGGTCGCCTTGTTATCAAGTGTTATTGGGGGATTGGCAGGATATTATGTCGGTGCGGTTTTGTTTGATACTGTTGGAATAAAAATTATAGATTTTTTACATTATCAGGATATTTTTGAACAATTTAAAAATCTTTATATAAAGTGGGGATATTGGATTGTTTTTGCCGGTGGTCTTACACCTTTTCCTTATAAAGTTATTTGTATTGCAAGTGGTGTCGTTGGAATGAATATACCTTTGTTTATTATTGCATCGGCTGTGTCTAGGGCTATAAGGTATTATTTTATTGCATTTTTGCTTAAAAAATATGGTGATGATGCAAGAGAGTTTATTGAAAAAAATCTTGAAATTATAACAATTTGGGCTTTTATACTTTTATTTTTAGCAGTTTATTTAGTAAGGATGATGTAAATTTTTTAAGGTGGAATTGTTTCTTGCTTTTTTATGGTGTTTCGTTTATATTTACATTTGAAATTAAAAGAATCGTTTGGAGTTTTTAATTGGAAAGAGCAACAAAAAATGTAAGTGGAGATTTTCTTCGTAAACCTCCTGCAAGTATAGAGGCTGAACAAGCTGTGCTTTCAGCTATTATTACTAATAATAAGGCATTAGAAAAGGTTTCAGAATTTTTGAAGCCGGAGCACTTTGTTGAGGTGATGCATCAAAAGATTTATGAGGCATGTTTGCGTCTTATAGAAAAGGGGCATTTGGCTGATATAATTACTTTGAAAAATTATTTGGAAAGTAATGGAACACTTGATATGGCTGGTGGTGTTGAATATCTTAGCCAACTTGCAAGTTCGGCTGTTCCTTATGTAAATGCATATGATTATGGACGACTTGTTTATGAATGTGCAGTTAAAAGAAATCTTATAGAAATTGGAACGGATATTGTTAATAATGCTTTTGGTGGTTCAAGTGATGATGATGTTCCAGCAGTAGATCAAATTGAAAATGCCGAATCTCAACTTTACAATCTTGCAACTGTGGGTGATATTGAAAATGGTCCAGAAACATTAGAAAATACTTTGCATAGTTCTATGCAAACTATTGAGGCAGCATATCGTGCGGATGGTTCAATTTCTGGAATTTCAACTGGTATAAATACTTTGGATAAACAGATTGGCGGACTTCATCCATCAGATTTGCTTATTGTTGCGGGACGTCCAGGTATGGGAAAAACCGCATTTGCACTTAACATTGCATTTAATGTTGCCAATGAAGTGTTAAATCATCGTGGACCAGAAAAACTTCAGGGACCTGTTTTATTTTTCTCGTTGGAAATGTCGGCTGATCAATTGGCTTCACGTATACTTTCATTTTCAGCAGAAGTTAATGGTAATAAAATTCGTAATGGTTCAATAACCGAGGATGAATTTAACAGACTTGTTGAACATCAACGTGCATTAAAGGATTTACCACTTTATATTGATGATACACCAGATATTACTGTGCCAGCAATAAGAACAAGGGCAAGAAGAATCAAACGTCAACATGGTGGACTTGCTTTGATTGTGATTGATTATGTTCAGCTTTTGAATTCTGTTGGTGGAAGAAGATCTGATAATCGTGTTCAAGAAATTTCTGAAATTACACGTGGACTTAAAATTTTGGCAAAGGAGTTGGATGTGCCGGTTGTAGCCCTTTCACAGCTTTCTCGACTTGTCGAACAAAGGGATGATAAAAGACCACAGCTTGCCGATCTTCGCGAATCCGGATCTATTGAACAGGATGCCGATTGTGTTATGTTTGTTTATCGTGAGTCTTACTATCATAATAAAAAGCGCCCTGTGGAGGCTGATATTACAAGTCCAGAATATATTGCATGGCAGAAGAGGGCTGAACAAATTGAACATATGGCTGAAATTTTAATCGCAAAGCAACGTCATGGTCCAACTGGTGATGTAAAGGTTGCCTTTGTCGGTGAATACTTTAAATTTGATAATTTCTATGATGGAAAAACAGAAGGTTAGTTATTATGCAAAAATTTATTATAGCTTCGACTAATGAAAACAAAGTTCGTGAATTTCAAAGTATGTTAAAACCTTTGGGAATTAAGGTTGTTCCATACAAGGATGTGATAAAGGGGCAATTCGAAGTTGAAGAAACCGGAAATACATTTGCCGAAAATGCAAAAATAAAGGCTGAGGCAATTTGTGAAAAGACGGGTCTTCCTACCTTTGCAGATGATAGTGGTTTTTGTGTGAAGGATTTGGCCGGGTTCCCAGGTGTTCGTTCTGCAAGATTTGCTGAAGAAGTTGGCGGTTATGATAATGCATTTGAAGATATAAAAAATCGTCTTAACGGAAAATGTAGTGATGCAAAATTCGTTTGCAATATTGCCTTTGCAAGAAAGGGTGAAAAAACTGTGCAATTTGAAGGTGTGTGTTATGGCTTTACTGTTTTCCCACCAAGGGGTGAAAATGGTTTTGGTTATGATGCAATTTTTGTGCCAAATTCTTATGGAAAAACATTTGCAGAAATGACTGATGATGAAAAAAATACTATAAGTCATAGATCAATTGCTGTTGAAAAATTTGTTCAATTTATAACTGAGCTTTCAAAGGAAGAAGAAAAGAAAGCTGTTGTAAAACCTCTTAAAACTAAGGCTTCTAAAATTGATGTGAAGATGGAAGAAGTTTCTGTGGTTGAGGTTAAAAAAGAAGAAAAAAAAGTTGTAGATGAAAATTCTTTTAATATAGAAGTTGATGAAAAATTTATTCAACCTGATGTTCCTTTTGTAAGCGAAAGTAATGAAGAAAACTAGTATCTATATACATTTTCCTTATTGTCTTAAGAAATGCAATTACTGTGATTTTGTAAGTTTCCCCTGTGGCGAAAATTTTTTGGATTTATCCGAATCTTATTTAAAAGAGTTGGATCTTTATCAAAAAAAATTTGGTCGTAAAAAAATTTCATCAATATATTTTGGTGGTGGAACACCGTCTTTGATGTCAGCAGAAATGTTGGATAGTATTTTAGAACGAATCTATACGCTTTATGATGTTGATGATGATGCAGAAATTACATTAGAAGCGAATCCTAAAACCATAAATCAAAAAAAATTAAAAGATTTTTATTTGGCTGGGGTTAACAGAATTTCTTTGGGAATACAGTCTTTGGATGATGATGAACTTGGATTTTTGGGTCGTGTGCATAGTGCATATGATGCCGTTTTGACATTGGATTTAATAAGGAAATATTTTTCAAATGTAAATGCAGATTTTATCTATGCACTTCCGAATCAATGTTTGGAAAAGTGGCAAAAAAATTTGGAAAAAATTGTTAAACTTGATGTAGAACATTTATCACTTTATGAGCTTATTATTGAACCTAAAACACCGCTTTATTCTTCGGTAAAAAAGGGTGTTGTTAAACCAATTTCAGAAGATGCTGCAAAAAAAATGTATGAATACACAAATAGTTTTTTAAAAGATAAATTCCCGCAATATGAAATTTCAAATTATGCGAAGAAGGGTTTTGAAAGTAGGCATAATTTAAACTATTGGAATGGCGGTGATTATATTGGTATTGGAGTAAGTGCGGCAGGTAGAATCTTTGATGGGAAAAAGCATTTTATTTCTGAAAATCCAAAAACAATTTTTTTGTGGCGGAAAAATATTGATGATGGATTTTTATCACTGAAAACTTTATCAAAAAAAAAGCGTGCCGAAGAAATGATTATTATGGGACTTAGGAAAAATTCGGGAATCAGTTTTGTTGAGTTTAAAAAAAATTCTGGTATGGATTTTTATGATATGGTGGATATGAAAAAATTTCAAAATATGCTTAATCAAAAATTTTTGATTGAAAATAAATCAGGTGTTAGAGTTAGTGTAAAAGGAAGAAGCGTCCTTGATGCCGTGATAAGAGAGATAATAAAATAAATCTTTCTTGCATTATATATTCAAATTTTATAGAATACTTTCATTAATAATTTATTTATGGGATTTAAAATGAAAAAAGAAAAAATTCTTGTGACTTGCGCACTTCCTTATGTTAACGGACTTCCACATTTGGGACATTTGGCTGGATGTCTTCTTCCAAGTGATGTGTATGCAAGATTTAATCGTCTTATTGGTAATGAAATTCTTTATATAGGTGGAACGGATGAACATGGTACACCATCCGAACTTGGCGCAAAAAAAGAAAATATGGATGTGTATGATTACACAACAAAATATCATAATCTTCATAAGGATATTTATAAAAAATTTAATCTTTCTTTTGATTATTTTGGAAGAACTTCATCAAAAGAAAATACTGAAATTTCTCAACAGATTGCACGTGAACTTGCAAAAAATGGATACATTGAAGAACGTGAGGTAGAGCAGGTTTTTTCAGTGGATGATAATATGTTTTTACCTGATAGATATATTGTCGGAACTTGTCCTTATTGTGGTGCGACAAATGCCCGTGGTGATCAATGTGAAAGTTGCACAAAGGTTTTGGATCCAAAGGATTTGATTGATGCAAAATCTGCTGTTAGTGGAAGTACAAATCTTGAGGTAAGAAAAACAAAACATCTTTACCTTAAACTTTCAAAATTAAGTGATAAGGTAAGAAATTGGGTTAATACAAGAAAGTGGAATAAACTTACATTGGGTATTGCGAATAAATGGCTTGATGAAGGGTTAAGTGATAGGTGTATTACACGAGATTTGAAGTGGGGTATTCCTGTGCCAACTGATATATTTCCAGATATGAAAGATAAGGTTTTTTATGTTTGGTTTGATGCTCCTATTGGATATATTTCTATTACAAAGGAACTTTTGGGTGAAGATTATAAAAAATGGTGGCTTGAATCTTGCGGTGCAAAGGATGAAAAGTATGTGGAATTTATGGGAAAGGATAATGTGCCATTCCATTCTATTATGTTTCCGGCAACGCTTATTGGTGCAAATGATGACTATAAAAAAGTGGATGTTTTGAAAGGATTAAGTTATCTAAACTTTAATGGTGGAAAGTTTTCAAAATCTGCACAACGTGGTATTTTTGCCGATAATGCGATTGATGAATTTCCTGCTGATTATTGGAGATATTGGCTTATTAAAAATGCACCAGAAACTGATGATACGGATTTTACTTTTGAAAGATTTGCTGATGAAATTAATAAAGATTTGAACGATGTTTTGGGTAATTTCGTTCTTCGTGTTTTAAAGTTTTATTCATCAAAAATTGGAACTGTTTTACAGCATAATCCAGCAAATGGTGAAAAGGAACAGGCTGTGAAAACTGAACTTAAATCACGAATCGAATCATATACTAAATATCTTTCGGAAATGGAGTTTAGAAAGGCAATGAGTGAGCTTCGTGCAATTTGGGTTTTAGGTAATACTTATATTGATGAAACTGCCCCATGGTCTGTATTTAAAACTGATGCAGAGAAGTCTGGCGAAATATTGGTATTTGCAATGAATTTGATGAGGATATTCCTTATCCTTGCAAAACCAGTTATTCCAGAAACGGCCGAAAAAATCTTGGGTGCAATTCATACATCTGGTGATTGGATTATGGATATGGATAAAGAGATGAATACTATTGCAAAGGGTCATGATTTTGAAATTCCTGCAAGTGTATTTACAAAAATTTCACCTGAGAAAGTGGCTGAACTGAATGAAAAATACAATGCAAAAAAATAGTGAAAAAGAAATTTTAGCAAAGCAAAATTTTGGCATTGATGAAATGTCAGAAGATTTTTTGGAAAAACCTGTTGCTCCAAAATCGGTGCGTTTTCCCTATGGTCCAAATGAAATTGGAAATTCACTTATGAATGTGATAAAGGGATTTGGTAAAAAATATGGTTTTATCAATTCGGATATTTTGGCAGATTGGGAAAAAATTGCAGGTGAGGATTTGGCAAGTAAAATTTCACCAGTGAAGCTTTCGTTTCCTATGGGACAAAGGAGTAATGGGACTCTTTATGTGAAAATCAAAAATGCATCAAATTCAACAGTTATTCAATATCAATTTCCAACAGTTATTGATAGAGTGAATACATATTTTGGATATAAAGCTGTCGCAACTGTTAAGATTAAGTATTAGTTGGCAGAACAATTTCTTGAATAATTACCCATATTGATTTGACTAAAGTTTGCCGTGCATGTGTTTGTTGTTCCACATGTTATTTTTGATTTACGCAAATCGATTTTATTGCTTTCTGTTGTATAGGTTGTAGGTTGACCAAACATATTTGTTGTGGTAGTTGTTGTTCCTGCCTCTTTTTGAACAGTTATTGAACAAGTAGTATTTTCACCAAGCCTCCATTTAAGTTTATTTGTAGCAAAATATTTTGGAGTTAACGTAGTTCCATCAGTAAGTGTTATATCGTTTGTAGTTATATCTTCAACCTGGAAATTTGATAATCCAGTTGTTTTATCACTTTTAACCTTGTTTAATACATTTGTGATACTTTGTATACATTCAAAGAAATCGTTATAATCCTGTAATTGTTTTATGTTAGCACTGGAAATAGGAGTAGTAGTTGTTGTTGTGCAATTGTTACTATCTGTGGAACCACCACATACACAACTAATATTTTCATTGTGGTAGTCAGAATAATTATTACTTTTTAATGTTTTTACAATTGTGCTTATACTATCATTTAATGAATCTTTTACATCTTTATTGTCTTTATTATCTGTAAGAGCAGTGAATTGCTGACCTAAAACATTTGTAGCACAGTTTGTATAGCTTGCAATATCAAGAACCATATACTGAGCACAACTTTTTATTGCTGTTAAATTAATAGTGTTTGTAACAAATTTTTCAAGTTGTATTTTGATTAGGTTTTCATCCAAAATTTTATCTGTTTCAAGGACGGATGTTATCACATTTCGTGTAAGATCCTTTACCTTATTTGCATCAATTGTGGATGCACTTTCCATACCTATAATTGCATTCAGTCCGGTTGAATTTTCCAATTCCTTACATGAATAATTATTGGAATTTTTCGCCTTGTCCTGTATAATGTTGCCGTTTGCATCATATTCAATCTTTGCGGAAACAGAAGCAGTAAGCGAAAATGGTGTCAAACCTTCGCATCGTGTTTCGCATGATGTTTTAAGTGATGATGTGCGACTATCAATAGAAAGCATGGTATCACTTAAAAGATTTTGCAAATCATAAAGTTCATTAATTTTACTGTCAGAAATTTTTCCAGATGTTTCATCATCAGAATTTGCTGCCTCTATCTCAGAAATGCCGGTTGTTAATTTATCATATGATTTTTTTATAACATTATAGGCATTTTGAATCTCATTTTTAATAACATTTTCCTTTACATCCTTTGTACAGATGAAATCGCCAGATTTATTGTAACGACTTGTCTTATAAAGATTTTGAGCCTTAGTTGAATCATCAATTTTTGATATGTTATAAATATTTACAACAGGTGTGGAATTATTCTTTTTATTATCGGCAGTTGTTATACCAAGTAAATTGTATGCCTTTGTTATATAATTTTTTGCAGAGATCAAACTTTGCTTTGCTTCGTTTTTCAAGTTGGCATATTTTACATTAGGTTTGTTGTTTTTTGCTTCTTGCTCAGCCTTTCTTTGACGGATAGTTTCAGCATCCTTTGCCTCTTGTTCAAGACGAGCCTTTTCCTGAGCAAGTTTTATATCATTTTCACCTTTGATGCGTTCTTTTTCTTTTTCGGCTTCTTCAGCAATCTGCTTTGCTTTTAAATCAGCATCAGTTTTTGCCTTTTCAGCATCAGAGGCAGCCTTTTTTGCATCAAGTTCCTTTTGTTTTAAGGCGTTTGCTTGTTGTGTTTTTAGATTATTTGCTTCCTCTGCCTTACTTGATGCATAACCAGCGATATAGCTTGCACATTGGTATGGAAGGACAATATTTTCAGCCTTAAGGCAACCAGTAAATAGGGCACGATTTCCGCCTTCATCAGCACAAGAACCGGATGCACTGCAATGTGCCTGAATACATTCTTGGATAATCTCTTCGCATTGTGAGGTGAGGTTCGATTTGAAACATTTTGCAACACGTTTTGTGCATTTTTCCTCATCAATACCAAACTTTAATGTTGCGGGGTCAAACGAATTAAGACACGCAATGCAATTGTCGGTCACAGTAGATTTTGATGTTTTTTTCTTCTTTTTTGCGGCCTGTGTGCTTGAAGACAATACAAAAGAACCACAGATTATTGTGGTAAATAGTAAAATTAAACCTAAACTTTGCTTTTTTAGTCTCAATTTTTCCCTCTTTTACTCGTTTATTATAACATAAATAATTGAATCGGTAAAGCGAAAAATAAAAAAAATACAGATTTTTTCAAACCTGTATTTTTTAACTGTAAATAAGTTGATATTGGAAAAATTATTTCTTTTTGCCAATAACTATTTTTATTTTTGTTTTAGGAGCAGCTGCCTTTTTTGCTGGAGTGCTTTTTTTAACCATTGGGATAATTTTTGCAACTTCAACAGTTTTTTTTGCCTTTACAGCAGGTTTAGCAGCAACCTTAACAGTCTTTTTTGCTGGTGCTTTTTTAGCAACTGGTTTTTTAACAGCTACTTTTTTTGCAGGAGCCTTTTTTGTAGCAACAGCCTTTGCTGGTTTTTTAGCCTTTTTAGCAGGTGCTTTTTTTACCTTAGAAGTAATAGTTTTTTTCTTTGAAACAGGTCTTAAAACTTCTTGTGTAAGTTCATAAATTTTTGTTGCTTCGTCCCAGATTTCCAAATCTTGACCTTCTGGTTTACCACGGTTAAGCCATATGAAATAAGCTGCTTCTTTGATATAGTCTTGTTTTGATGTCATTTTACCTCTCCTTATTTAAGTTAAAAATTTTATCTCACAGGGTCATATTAGCACATAAATTTTGAAAATCTAGAGTTTTTTTACATTTTTTTAATTTTTTTTATTGTTTAATTGCTTTTATAATTTTTTTTTATTATAGTATTTTTGAAATGTTTAAAATTTAGGAGAAAAAAATGGAAATAAATAAAAAGGAACTTCTTGATAATTTAACCAAAACAAAATCTTCTTATGCAAATGGTATTTCAAAGGGACATACCGTTATGCCAAAGTCTGATGGTAAACAACTTATTGTTGGTAAGAATATAAAACTTACTGGTGCAATTGATGTTTGTGAAAGTTTGGTTGTTGAGGGAACTTTGGAAGCAAACCTTAGTGGTGCAAAATATTTAGATATTGTTTATGGTGGAAGTTTTACTGGTAATGCCGAAGTTGAAGAAGCTCATATCAGTGGATTTTTTGATGGCGAACTTACTGTGACAGGAATACTTTATGTATATGAAACAGGAGTTATAAAGGGAAAAATTAATTATGCAAATTTAGTTGTTGAAAAGGGTGGCGTTTTAAAGGGAACACTTAAGAATATAGATTCTATAAAACCTAAAACTGCACTTGATTAATATTGGCCATCTTAACTCAGTTGATAGAGTGCCAAATTCGTAATTTGGAAGTCGTGGGTTTGAATCCCGCAGATGGCACCACTTTTAAAAGGGAGGAAATTTAAAAAAAACCTCCCTTTTTATAAGGAAATAATATGGATAAAAATTTATGGAAAGAAATAATTGCTAATGTAATTCCTTTGAAAAAAAGGGGAATGAAATTTGGTCATGAAATAAAACCTGTTTCACGAAAAAAGAATCATAATAATGATATTGATGTTTCATTTATTTCTGTTGAAGATATTAAATTTTTAAAATATAGAAATATTATAGAGTCTGATTTGTTTTTGGGTGATACATCAAGAGTTGATAAAGGTTTTGTAAAAAATGTAAAGCGTGGAAAGTTTTGTGTCGATGCAAAACTTGATTTACATGGTAAAACTTTGGAAACAGCATTTAAAACTTTTATATCTTTTGTAAATTCGAACTATGAAAATGAGAAAAGAAATTTGCTTATTGTTACGGGAAAGGGAAATCCAGAAAAAAATACAGGAATCATAAGAAAAAATTTCCCATTATGGCTTAACGATGAAAACATCAAGGACAAAATTTTATATGTGAATTTTGCTAATATCTCTGATGGTGGGGATGGAGCCTTCTATATCTTTTTAAGAAAAAAGAAATTTGAATAATTATAATCCAAAGGTGTCAAGCTTTTCACCACCTAATATATGAATATGGAAGTGAGGAACAGATTGTCCTCCGAAATCACCTGTATTTGCAACAAGACGGTATCCTTTTTCATCAAGTTTGTATTCTTTTATTACAAAATTTATTGCATCCATAAGGTCTATTTTTTCTTTTTGTGAAGCATTTAGTCCGAATTGTGTGTATGATTCATATTCCCCCTTCGGAAGAACAAGAAGGTGATGTGGAGCCTTTGGATATAGGTTTTTTATTATGATGGCACTGTCATTTTCGAATATTTTTGTAGATGGAGCTTGGCCAGTGATTATTTTATAAAAAATATTTTCTTTGTTGTATGTCATTTTTTTTCTCTATTTATAGTTGATTTTTTTTTCGTTTCAATTTATAGTATAAGAGATGTTTCTTAAAAAATCAATTAAATAAGAAGCAGAAATATAGGGTGGTATTGTGGTAAGAAAAAAATTTGAAATGAATGGAATGGATGCCGGTTTACTTGATAATTATATCGGCAAAAGGTTGAAATTACGTCGTCTTATGCTTCATATGAATCAAGATGAACTTGCTTCTATGATTGGTGTTACATTCCAACAAATACAAAAGTATGAAAGTGGAAATACAAAACTTAGTGCGAGTCGTTTGTTCGTTCTTGCAAGGGTTTTGCAAGTAGATATACCTTTCTTTTTTGAAGGTCTTGAAAAAGAAGTTCCTGAATTTTCTAAGTTTGAGGAAAATATTAACAGTGTTTCAGATAATGTTGTGGAATTTGATCCAATGCGTGATAGCGAAACATTACAACTTGTTAATATTTATTGGAAGTTACAAGATCCTGTTAAAAGAAAGAAAATCTTGGATTTCATTGCTTCTATGGTTTAATCGATACATATTATATCGTTTATGTTGGATGCATTTATGATATCCCTGTATACAGGGAGGGATGTGTATTTTTTTAAACTTTGGGTTCTTGCCTTACAAATTTCGTGTTGTTTGTATGCATTTAGGTATATTTCATCGAATCTTTTTTTGATTTGTTGAAAATCTTTATTTTTATTTAATAATGAGTTTTTATTTGCACTATCAATTAAATTTTTTGTGATAGTAAATATTTTTATTTGATTATTATAAACATCCCTTATGTTATTATTTTTTATTTTTGTAAGCATATTTATGTAAACAATATCCTTTAATGCCTTTTCATTATGAATTATATGCCCCTTTATAATATCTATTGCTTGTGGAATTATATAACTTTGAGAATTAAGGTATTGTATTTGATTATATCTTGCCTTATAAAGAGCAGTTTTCACAATATTTGTACGATGTATAGGTGCGTATATTATAATACCCAAAATTATTATAACTGAAACTATGGTTACAATTTTGTAAATTTTTATATCGTGAAATTTTTTTTCCATTTTTATACCTTATTATTTGGATTATATTATACATTAAAAAAAACATATTTTCTATATAAAGTTTTTCTTTTCTTTTTTTTATTTGTCGTGTATTATTTTAGGGAAGAGGGAAAAATGAAAATTCTATCAAACAGATTTTTTAATAAAAATATAGGTGGAGCTGTTATGTTTCAGGTCCTTTTGGGACTTGGGCTTATGGTTATGATGTCGCCTATGATTTTCAGGCAGATAAAAAAATATAATCAGGAAATTGCCAGGGAAGAAGTGGTTCACGATTTGGAAAAATGGCAAAAGGCTGCATCATCATTTGTTATATTTGAAAAGGATACGCCAGGTAGTATAGGTTCCGGAACACAGGTGATTACTGGAGGTAGTCTTAAAAACAAGCTTAATGATTATTTGCCGGATAATACCCCAACTGAAAATTCTTTTGGTCAGACTTATGGAATGATTACCATAAGGCCGAATATAACTTTGCCAGATGGAACTCCTGCTCCTTCTGATCAGGTGGAGGCAGTGGTTTTTGCATATGGGGGTGATGTGCCTACTATTGAACTTAATGGTATTGGGCAATTCTTGTTTGATAAGGGTGCCGTTATGGATACAAACGGAAATATATATAGTAATTTGAATATTGATGATCAGGGAAATGAAAAAAATAGTTTAAGAATTTCAGATGCAATGAAAACAGCCTTAAGCGGTAGAGGTGGTTTATTATTTATGTATGTAAGTGATGCGTATTTTGTTTCTGATTATTTATATTCTTCACCTATGCCTGGTGTAGCAAATGACAGGTCTTCTTTTGTTAATACCATGATTGTTGATTTGGATATGGGTGGCAATGATATGACTAATGTTAAGAATTTTTATACCCAAAAACTTAACGGCGTAAATATGTTTGCGACACAGCTTTCTGTTTCAGAATTAACATTTAGTGGACCTTCGGAACCTTCGGAAATAGAAAAAGATTTTGAATATCAGAATACAAATGGAATTACTATGTTTACCGGTAACAAATTACCTGTTACCACAACGGGTAATGGCGGTTATGGATTGGATGAATCTAAAAATCTTGTTGATGTTGATGAATTGGAAGTTTCCGAAAATACTGAATTGGGTAGATTATTTATCAAAGGTGCAAATATCACAGGATTTGATGATGGAAAGGTAGATAGTGTTTCTGGTTCAGGTATTTATGTTCGTGGTAATGTTGATATTGCTGGTGATGTAAGCGCAAAGGATGTTTATGCAAATACAGTTTTTTCAAACAGCAGTAATAATGGCGATCAGGATATAGTTACAAATGTTACTATTTTATCAAAAAATAATAATTCTAGTGAGGACAGCTATATTTATATCGGAGATATCGGTGATGATGGAGTAGTTGGAACACAGTCTATTATTGTAAACTTTGATGGGTTTTCGGAAGCAGATGATATTTGTCGTGTGAGTGGTGGGGCGACGGAGTGTTTATCTACAAAGCTTCGTGAGTATTATGACAGGTTACAAAGATATACTTATAATTACTATTTCATTAAGACAACTTCTAATCCAACACTTGGTCCATAAAGAGAGAGTGAAATAATTATGAGAAGAAAAATAAAAATTTTTAAAAATGTTTTGGGTGCTTCGTTGATGGAAGTCATATTCGTTTTGGGTATTATGGCTGTGCTTACACCTGTTGTTTTTAGGTATGCGTTTAAAGATTTATCTGATATCAAATATATAAATATGGCGAATCATTTAAAGCAACTTATTAAAACATTGGGGGCGTATGCTTCTACGGAAATGAACTCTTGGACAAATGATGGAGTCATTGAGCAGAGTAATGGTTTAAGTAAGTATGATTTGGATAAAAATTTAACTGATGATATTAAAAATAATCTTTCTTTGATGCACAAAAAAGAAGGTGATGATCAGGTCCTTTATGGTATTGTTGATATGAAGGATTTGTTGAATGGAGATGTGCAGGCATTTAATAAAACCTTATCTTATGTTGGGGATTATATAGGTTCTATTTCAGGAGATGGATGTAGTAATGGTTGTTCTGGCCTTTGTGTGTGTGCAATTAATGGAAATTGGGGCGTTTCTGCTGGAAGTTTAGGACTTAGTTATGATCCTATAACAAATAATTTAGCTGATCGTTTTAAAGCAGTAATTCGTATTGACAGTTCATTGTTGGAAAATGAATTTGCTTCGTCGATTTATCTTTACAGAAACAGAAGTGATGATAGTAAAAATAAAATGGAGCAGAATTTTGATTTTAGTGGTTGTCCATTTGAGGAAGGATCTACAAACTGTGATATAAAAAATGTGAATACTACTGTTGCTAATGTTGTAAGAGGAATTTCGGGACCGGGGGATAATCCTTATGTTATAACAAAGCTTCCTTTGGTAAAATCTAAAAAAACAGAAATAAGTGGATCCGTTAAGGTAGCAGATTCAATTCGTTTCAGAACAGCAGATACACCTAGTCTTGTAATTAATGCAATGATAACTGTGCCACAAGTGATTTTTGAAAAGCTTACACAATTAGCTTCTTTCATTGTAAAAAATGCGACAATGTTGCCTGGAAGATTTGAATCAACAAATGCTGTAATTGAAACAGAATCTTTGATTTTTAATAAATTCGATTTGCAGGAATTGACTGCGGATACTTTGACATCTACTGTGGAGAATATATTCGGTTTTAATCCTGATGAAAGTTATAATCAGATTAAAAACAGTATTGATTCACGACTTCGTGTGGAAGTTTCCAAATTTGAGGTAAGTAATTTACAAACAAGAATTTTGAATGTTAAAAAAAATAATATGGTTGTAGTTTCAGGACCAAGTTTTAGAAACGGTAAAATTACTCATTCTAACACTTTTGATTTCCATATTCAGGATATAAAAGGAACAGCAGGTGGTGTGAATGTTTGGGATTTTGTAAATAGTTTTAACAATGCAGTTAATAATGTTAAAACTACTTGTATAAATTCTCTTAGTGCCCAAGGATATGGTAGTCATACATGTGAAGAAAATGATTTACCAGATAACAATTAAGTATGGTATGAAAAATGAAAAAAAATAAAAGTGTTAATGGCGGAATATTATTAGAAGTTCTTTTTATGTTAAGTATAATGATAGGTATATTTCCTATTATCCAAAAAAATACAAAAAAAAGAACTGATGAAATCAGAAATAAAATGGTCGTTAATGATTTGTTGAAAATCAAGGATGCCGTGGAAAATTATTTAAAGCAAGATATTGAAGTTAATAATCCAGGAAGTTTTGTTGGTAATATTAAAATTTCAGAACTTTATGATATGGGTTTACCAAAAACTTTTGTTGAAAAAGAAGAATCTGGTGGATTTTTTACCAATGAAAATATTTTGGGTCAACAATACGAAGTCAAGATTAAAAAAACAGTTGATCCAGCCAATGTCAATAATGTTTCTTACAGTGCAATTATTATTGCAAAGGATCCAAGTAAATCTATACCTGTTATGCGAATAAGAGATATTATTAAGGAAACAAAAGGTTATGCAGGATATCTTGAAAAAGAAGGAGATAATTATATGATTTATGGCCAGAATTGGCAACTAAATGGAAATGAATGGGGACTTTCTGGTGATGATAATCCTTATAAAAATGCAATATTTTTAAGGGCAGGAACCTCAAAAAAAGAATATGAATATATTTCAAGAAAACCTGGTGCTGGAAGAAATAATGTTATGAGAACAACTTTGCAGATGAATAACCAAAATATCAATACCATGAAAAATTTGTATATAGAAAAATCTATTGATGTTGGTTTGCTAAAGTTAACTAATGATACAGGTTTTTCTGAATTTGAACGTATTTCTATTTCTGGATACGAAGCTGATGATGGAGATAATGAATCCGGAGCTGTTGCTGTTATCGGTGATCAAGAGGGTGCCGGAGCCGGTGCTGGTTCATTGGGTGAATTGGGAGAAATTGGTAAGGCAAGCTTTACAATTTCAGGCCCTATGATAATAGGTGGTGCTTTAAAGTTTCCTTTGGGATTATTGATGAATAATTTGTTTTTTGAAGATGATGCAACTTTGTTTGTTAAATTACAGCAAAGATTGAAAACAACGAGTTTAAAATTAGATACTGATAAATCATGTAATTATTCCGATTCATACAGTGATAATTGTAATAGGGCACAAAAAATTACTGCTTTAAGATTAAAAGATAATAACAGTATTATAGAATTTGCAATTGCAAACTTGTTGAAAGTTAATAATTTTACTGTAGAGAATCTTCTTACAAGTTCTTTTGATAGTGCAGCGAAAGAAGGGTTAAAAGTTACATCAATAACAACACAAAATAACATTTGTAATAATAGCTGTGGAAAGGGACAAATAACTTCTTCTAAGATAAATTTAAATGATATTATTTTAAGAGATGTTAATTCTAAATTTACTCTTGTTGGAGGAATCGCTATTGGCCCAAGAACACCTCTTTCTGTTGTTTTTCGTGCATTATATTATGAATATGCAGATGCTTATAAATCAATAAATGAAGCATATCCTTCACATTTTTATGGTCTTAAGTGGTGCTATTTGTTGCACAGACGTTATGAGCAGGCGGATAATGATGCTACTGGTTGGTGGGGAAACGATTGTTAATAACGCATGATTAAGGTTTAAGCGGAAGCTTTGCCTGTTCTGTTTCAATTGCATTAACAAGTTTTTCTTGAAATTCATCCCTTGAATAATCAGATGGTTTTATTGGTGGAAGTATGTGAACCTCTATTGTTCCAGGGTGTTTTATAAATCCATGTTTTGGCCAATATACACCAGAATTCATTGCAACAGGAACAACCTTTGTATCCTTTAAACCTTGGATAATTAAACTTAAGCCAGATTTATAGTTTGGTTCTGCACCTGGTTTTGTTCTGGTTCCTTCTGGAAAGATTACGACACTGTATTTTTTAAGACGTTTTGCAAAACTTGCACGTAATTTTTTAATCATTTCTTTGCTTCCGTGGCCTCTGTTTACAGGGATGTTTTTTGTTTTTACCATAGCAATTCCAAATAATGGAATAAATGCAAGCTCACGTTTATACATAAATACGCATGGTCTTAAGAAAATTTGATATGAAAATGTTTCCCATGCAGATTGATGTTTTGATGCAAAAATAACATGTTCCCCATTAGGGATGTTTTCAAGTCCTGTTACCTTGTATTTTATACCACAGCAAACCTTAAGCAAAAACATAACGCTTCGACACCATATTCTTGCAGTTGTGAATGTGATAACAGACGGAAGGATTGATGTAAATACTGCTGATATACAGAATATAATTGCTGTAATTATAAATAAAATAAAAAATGTCATTGAACGTATTATTAAAATTGTTTTTTTCATTATAAAGCTCCTTGAATTTTTAGTGCGGTTTCTGTTTCTAATTCAGTTAATGTCCAAATATATGTTAATATGTATTTGTTGTATTCACTGAATATTAACTCAAGCATATGTGCATTGGTAAGAGTTGTAATCCTACTTTGTGAAAAAGATATAGGATGATAAATTGTTATTGTTTTTGGAAGATATTTTTTGAAAAGAAGTTTTGCCCTTGGCATATGATAAAATGATGTGATCAATCTTATACTTTCTACATCATTATTTTTTACCCAAACAGCACTTTCAAGAGCATTTTCAATAGTGTTTTCAGCCTTTCCAGTAGAAATTTTTGCCTTAAGTGCCTTTGGCGCAGTGGAAAGTTTTTCTTCCTTTTGTAAATTAAGAATGGTTTTATCAATTACCTTTGATATTGGGGCCTGTAAATGTACACCAGAGATAAAAAGTTTTGGCGAGTAGCCCTTGTTTAATTCGTCAATTCCATCGGTGATGCGTCGTGTTTCGCCAGTTAATACAATTATGGCGTCCGTCTTTTCATTTTTATATTCTGGTTCATATTCAAGTGTTAATGCAAAATATATAAATCCAAGTAGATATATGCATAATACCGCAAAGATTATTAACACATACTTTTTCGCACGGATATCTGAATCAGAAATTTCTTTTTTGGGTTTAAAACCTTCTTTGTATTTTTCGATTTCCATTTTATACCATTTTATTAAGTTCTTTTTTTATGGTAAGCATTGCACTTATCTTTGCTATTATACCAGCAATAATAGGAATTATCAATATTTGTAAATATATATATGATGAAAACTCAAAATTAGCGATAATTCCATCACTTATATCTTTTGAAACAGACTTTATTATAAGTATTACTATACAGGAAATGATGTAACCTATTAATCCACCGGCTGTGGCAAGAATCATCATCTGTCTTGAAAAGTGTGTGGATATATATTTGTTTGTTGCACCAACCATATGCATAATGTTTATAACTTTTTTATTTATATTAAGACCGGATTTTGTTGCATATGAAATTGTGATTGCAGTTGTTGCTAAAATCAAAATAATTATTACACTAAGAAGTGTTTGAACAGCTGATATAGTATTTTTGAAATCATACATCCATGTTTCGTATGTTTCTAATTTTATAAGTGAAGAATAATTTTTTATTTCATTTGTTAGGGTTTTTATATTCAATGGTATTACATTGGATATTTGTACGGAAATAATTCGTGGAAGTGTTATATCAATTTTATCACCAATCCATGGTTTCAAAAGATTAACAGTTTCTGACTTTGTCATTGCATAATATGATTTTATTCCAGGAGTTTGTTTAAGAATCTTTGATATATTATTTATTCTTTCTTCAATCTCTTGGGATGGTTTTTTAGCCCTCATATCTGGTAAAACCTGAATAGTAAGGTTATTATTCATTTTTTG
>JAEEGL014812219.1_pt1 | contig 21044 bp, 20 predicted proteins | sample 9134231 | NCBI WGS metagenome assembly JAEEGL01 (sample SAMN16246548, study PRJNA631951) | gut metagenome | biome: gut microbiome; feature: rumen; material: fiber-attached | host: Bos | place: Iran: Karaj | collected 2018-10 | reverse complement strand
TTAAGTCAAAAAATGATGATAGAATACATGAAACACATAGAATAGTAACAAGTACAAGACAAGATAAAAACGGTAATGAAGAAAGCGAAATAAAAAAAGAAGAAAAAGTTGTTAAAGAAGAAACAAAAGAACCAAGCAAACAAAAAGAAAGTCAAATATATAGACCGAAAAAAGCAAAATATCATAAACCAATTGCTGATTATGAATTTGAATACGATGAAACTGAAGATGAGAATGATTAAACACATAAAACAAAAAAGAAAGATTAAGCTTTACTTAATCTTTTTTTATTATTTTTTATCCATTTACAATGCTCTTTAACTGGACAGATATCACATTTTGGCTTTTGAGAAATACATACATTTCTACCATGCCACATGAATATATGATTAACATCTTTCCAATATTCTTTTGAAATTGATTTTAATAAATCTTGCTCAATTTTAGCTGGATCAGATTGATTTGAAAATCCAAGTCTATTTGCAATTCTTTTTGCATGCGTATCAACAGCAATTCCTTGTGGATTTTGGAAAGCCTCTAACATAATTACATTTGCACTTTTTCTACCAACACCAGGAATCGTAATAAGTTCTTCCATTGTATTTGGAACAGTTCCATTAAAATCATCAACAATTTTTTTACCAGCTGCTTTTAAATTTTTTGCTTTATTCTTATAAAAACCACAAGGGTGAATGAGTTTTTCTAATTCTTTTATATTGGCATTCATAAAATCTTCAGGAGTAGAGTATTTTTCAAAAAGTGATGGAGTCGTTTTATTAACTCTTTCATCAGTGCATTGTGCAGATAAAACAACAGCAACTAGCATTTCAAAAGGTGTATCAAAATCAAGACTGCATGTTGCATCTGGATAATATTCAATTAGTTTATTAATTATTGCTAAGGCTAAATTCTTATTCATATTATTACTTTTATCTTTCAATTAAATTGTTTTAATATTTGATATTTATATTTAAATAGTATCATTCAAATAATGAAAAGTCAATTTGATATAATTAATATAAATTTTAAAAACCTTTGCTTAAGTATTGAAAAATAAAATATGCAATGGTACAATTAAACTAGAAAAAATGTGTCTAAATTTTAATTAAAGTTAAGAGACATAGAAATAAAGAGAGGTTTCAAATAAATGTATAAAATAATATTCTCAGATATAGATGGTACATTGAGAAACAGTAAAAGAGAAATTACGCGGAAGAACAAAAGATGCAATAAAAAAATTAAAGGAAAAAGGAATAGAAATTGTACTATGTTCTGGAAGACCTAGATGTGAGGTTGAACGTGTTAGTAGAGAGTGTAATGCAAGTAGATATATTATTTCTTCTAATGGAGCAGAAGTTTATGATTATATATCAAAAAAAGTAATTTACAAGAATTCTCTTTCAAAAGAAACATGTCAAAGTTTATATGATATAGCAGAACATTACAATTGTATTTTTTCTATGCATCAAGGAAATGTTAGAGTAGTTAATCAAGAAAAGTATAATGATGAAACAGAAATAGTCATGGGCCCTGATGTTATGAAAAAAGCTAAAGATGTTGTGCAATGTGTAATAATGGACAAGAACATAGACAAGATGAAAGTCGTAAGAAATAAGATTTTAGCGATAGATGACATTAGAATAATAAATGAATCTAAATGTTTAACAAATGATAAAGAAAATAGCAATGGAACAATTTACTGTGATGTGGTAGAAAAGAGTACTTCTAAAGGACGAGCTATAAATGTATTGTGTAATACATTGGGAATTCACAGAAATGAAACAATCGGAATAGGTGACAGTTATAATGACATTGAAATGTTAGATTTTGTTGGATATAGTATTGCAATGGGAAATTCCCTTGATAGTCTAAAACAAAGAGTTAATGAGGTTACTGGAATAAATGATTTAGATGGTGCAGCAGAAGTATTTGAGAGAATAATAGATGAAAAACCGCCGTTTAAAAAGAAGGAAATATTTATTTAATTATTATAAATTAAAAAAATCTAAATCCAGTAAATATAAAATGGGAGGATACAAATGAAAATTAAAAATGAATCAGGTATAACATTAATTGCATTGGCTGTTACAGTTTTAATATTAATAATATTATCTGTTAGTGTAACAGTTGGAATTAAGTCTACAATTGATGTTAGAAAATACTATAAAGTTAAGGAGGATATAATAGCATTAAATAAAGCGGTACAGAGCTTCTATCTAGAAAATAATGGAAGACTACCAATTGTAGAAAATGCTATAGCAGATGAAGACTTCTTAACTACGATTTCTGAATATGGAGATGGAAAAGATAGAAATCCAAATGATAATAATACATATTATCCAATATATTCTGATGTATTAACTGAAGTAAAATTAAATTTTCCTCATGAAACATATTTAGTAAATGAAAAAACTCTTACTATATATGCAAAATCGGGTTATTACGTTGATGGACAACTTCATTATACTGCTTCTGAGAAATTCTCCGGAGGACAATTTGCAAGAGAGTATTATCAAAGTGTTGAAGTTCCTGTTATAACTTATGTCGCTCTTATTGGAAGTGGAAGAGATAAAAGTGTAGTAACATTTGAAAACGAAGTAACGGTAAAAATAGCTAGTTCATATGATTTTAGTGAGTATTTAGCACGGACCAAGTGCAGATACTATTAAATTGAAAATATATGATCAGTATGATGTGGAAAGAGCAGTAGTATCTTCATGGAAATACGAAGTTCAGGGAAATATTTGTACATATTATTTTGAAACTCCTGAATCTATTGAAGGTTTAGCTACAACTGATAATTATATTACTATTTTATATAACGATGGATTAATATATAGTGAGAATAAATATATTGATAATTCTGTTTTTGAAGGAAAAAGAATTTCATTCTATAAACCATTGAGTGCGATGGAAATGCTACAATTAGCAATTGATAATTCAATGGAAAACGGTGTGTTTAATGAAAATATATTCCAAGAAGAAATTCCAGGTAGTTGGACATATAATACTGTTACAGACATTGTGTCTTTTCAAGGAATTGAAGGATTCAAAGATATTTATATAGCATCAGACGGAACTTATGAGGATGCTTACTATGTTCAAGCATATGCATACAATCCATTAGGCGCTACACTAAATAATGCTACATTGCACTTTTATAAAGGAGAAGATGAAATAGAACAAAAGGCGACAGGAACAATACTTATAGGTGGAACACAAACAATAAGTGTTAGTGCATCAGCTGATTATTATATAGATGATTCTGAAACATATACTGTTTCTGGTCCAGATACACTTAGGGTAAACTTAGAGGGAATTGAATATGATTACACTGTCAGAGCATGCAATTCAAGCAACGTAAAATTAGACAAAGCAAGAGTAGATATAATTGTCTATAAAGGTGATTTAAACAATACCGTTGTTTCAGATACATACAATACAGATTATACAGATGCTGAGCATACCGTAAAAGTACGTTGCTATAATAAGGTAGTTTATTATGTAAGAGCACCTAGGTTTAAAACTGTTAAAAATGATTCTAGCCCTGTGACAAATATTCGTGAAAATAAAGAGCTAAATGTAAAAATAACAACAGGACTAGCAGGAACAAAAACTTATTCATATGAAAGTGCATCAACAACCACATCTTCAACAGTGACCAAAACAATAAATGAAAATGAAATCACTAAAATCTATTTATACTATAGTATTTCTTGGAGTAAAGCTTTGCTTTCATCTAAAAGTGGTTATACATCTCTATATTATACATATAATGGTGGTTCAGAAACTTATTTAACTGGTACTGCTAGTAGTAGTAGTAGTAAAACTATCACCGGAACAAAATATTTTTACGGTACAGCATCTGAAGCTGGTGCTCCAATGAATTTATCAAATAGAACTTTTAAATTAAAAATAAAACGTAATAACGCGGGTACTGCTAAATTGAATAATGCAACTAAATTATATGTTGTTTATGATCCAACATATGATTCATCTGATTCATTCTATACAACTAATAAAATTTGGGATGAATAGCAACATAAAGGTAAGTTACAAGCTTGCATTTTGCTTGCTTTTATGATAAGATAACAAATGAAAAAGATATAAAAAGTATTAATGATTGCATTAATACTTTTTATTAGGCCAATATATTTTAAAGGAGCGATTTATTTTGAAAAAAGAAGAAATTGAACAAATTAGAAAGAGTAAAAAGAAAGATAGAAGAGTATATACTTCAAGAGCAATAGATAATTATAGAGATTTGGTAAATTATTCTATTGAAAAATATAGTAATAATATTGCTTATAAATATAAAATAAAGCCTAGTGATAAAAAGGTAATTGAGAAAACATATGCTCAAGCTGGAAAAGATATAAAAGCTTTATCAACTGCTTTTTTAAGTAATGGCTGGAAAGACAAAAAGATTGCTGTTATTGGAAAAAATAGATATGAATGGTGCATTACATATCTTGCAACTACAACAGGAGGAATGATAATTGTTCCTCTAGACAGAGCTTTGCCTGAAATTGAAATTAATAATTTAGTTAGAAGAAGTGAAGCTGAAGTTGTTGTATGTGATTCAACATATGTAGAGAATTTAAAGAAATTAAAAAATAGCAAAGAAACAAATTTAAAAACAATTATATCTATGGATAAAATTGAAGATAAAGGTGTTCTAAACTGGATAGATGTTGTAAAACAAGGTAATGATAAGATTAAAAAAGGCGACGACTCATATGATAAAGTCGAGATAGATGCTGATAAAATGTCAATTCTATTGTTTACTTCTGGCACAACAAGTGAACCAAAAGGTGTAATGTTATCACAGAGAAATGTTTGTACAAACATTGAGGATATGGCAACATATTCTAAAATGTATCCAACAGATGTTATATTATCTGTTTTACCAATTCATCATACATTTGAATGTACTATTTCATTCCTTTATGGATTTTATAGTGGTGTTACAATAGCATTTTGTGATGGATTAAGATATTATGCCGATAACTTAAAGGAATATAAAGTTACAATTATTGTTGCCGTTCCTTTATTATTAGAGACTATTTATAAAAAGATAAAAAATGGAATTAAAGAACAAGGAAAAGAAGATACAGTAAAAAAAGCTGTTAAGATTTCTAACTTCTTATTAAAATTACATATTGATGTCAGAAGAAAATTGTTTAAACAAATTCTAGATCAATTGGGTGGAAATGTTAGAATACTATATTATGGTGCTGCACAAATGGACAAAGATACAATTAATGGATACCATAACTTTGGAATTAATTCTGTACAAGGATATGGATTAACAGAAACATCACCAATTATTACAGCAGAAAGTGATAAAGAACATAGACCTGGATCTGTTGGATTTATATTCCCATCATTAGATATAAAAATTGACAATCCAGATAAAGATGGTGTTGGAGAGATCGCCGTTAAAGGTGGAAATGTAATGTTGGGATATTACAAAAATGAGAAGAAAACAGAAGAAGTAATGAAAGATGGTTGGTTCTTCACAGGTGATTATGGATTTTTAGATAATGATGGATTCTTACATTTAACAGGTAGAAAAAATGATATAATTGTTTTAAGAAATGGTAAAAATGTATATCCTGAAGAAATAGAAGTTTTAATCAACAAATTACCATATGTTAGTGAGAGCTTAGTATTTGCAAGAAATGATAAGAAAACAGATACACTTCTTTGTGCAAAAATAGTTTATGATAAAGATGCAATTGAAAAAGAATTTGGTAAAAAAGACGAGTCAGAATATGAAAAAGAAATTTTTGAACAAATAAAAGAAATTAATAAAAATCTTCCAACATTCAAGCATGTAAAGAAGATAATTCTTACAACAGAACCAATGGAAAAAACAACAACACAAAAAATAAAAAGAAATAAAGAACTTGCTAAAATTGATAAAGAAAAAATAAAAAAATAAAGTAATAGAATAAAGTAATAAAATAAAAATAAAAATACTAAAATAATAAAAATCATTTTATATGGCCAAAAGGTTATCCTTTTGGCCTATTTTATATTGCAATATGTTATAAAATATGATAATTTATAATAAGTAAAATAGTATAAAAAATGACAAAAATAAATTGAAAAGGATTAATATTTGTTTTGTAAAAATAAGGGGGAAAACAAATGAGCAAAAAAACACAGCAAAGAAAGAAAAAATTAAACATTTTTAAAGTTTTATTTTTATTATTAATAATAACAATGATTGTTGTTGTAGCACAAGGATTATTAAATAATAATCAAGAAAACTTTATGGCAATAGAAAAAGAAGAAGAAGTAATAATTCCAGAAGACAGTGTTGCTAATATCGTTGCAGTAGGAGATACACTAGTACATAGTCAAGTATATAAAGATGCATATGATTCTTCAACAGGAGAATATGATTTTTCACCATTATTTAAAAATATAACAAAATATTTTGAAAATAAAACAGTAGCTGTTGGAAATCTAGAAACAACATTTGCTGGAAGTGCAAGAAGTTTAAGTGGATATCCACTATTTAATAGTCCAGAACATTTAGCAATAGACTTAAAAGAATTGGGACTTGATATCATGACCACAGCTAATAACCATTCTTTAGATAGTAGATATGCAGGTATTGAATCAACACTTGATTTTTTAGATGAAGCAGGATTAGAACATACAGGAACATCTAGAAGTGAAGAAGAACAAAATACAATTTTAATGAAAGACTTAAATGGAATTAAAACAGCATTTCTATGCTTTACATATGGAACAAATGGAAATCCAATTCCATCTGGAAAAGAATATTGCATTAATTTGATTGATAAAGAATTAATGAAGAGTTTAATAGATAAAGCGAAAGAAGAAGGTGCAGAAGCAATATGTGTGAGCATGCACTGGGGAGTTGAATATCAAACAAAACAAAATAAAGAGCAAGTAGAACTAGCAGATTTTCTATTAGAAAATGATGTTAATGTTATATTAGGATGTCATTCTCATGTTCCACAACCAATGGAAATGAGAACAGTAACAATGGAAGATGGAACTACAAAAACAGGATTTGTTATTTATTCAATGGGAAATTTCTTCTCCGCTCAAAAGGATATTAATACAAGAGATACAGTTATTTTAAATGTACAAATAAGAAAAAATGGAGTTACTGGCGAAATAACAATAGATCAAGCAACATATGCTCCAGTATATGATTATGATAATGGACAAGGTGCAAAAAATAGATATGAACTTTTAGACTTAAGAGGAATTGTTGAAGATTATGAGGCAGGTGAAGGAAACTGGAGTAAGGCTAAATATGATTTGGCAAAAGCTGAAATAGAAAGAATTACTAAAATTGTTGGACCAGAAATATTTAATCAAAAAGATGAATCTGAATTAAAAAGTGAAAATGAAACAGTAGAAAACGAAGTTAATTAGTCTTGAAAGGAGGCTCGCAAAATGAGATTAAGAAAAAAGCACAGTAAATTTAATATTAATATTTTATTTATTGCGTTGGCAATTATTATTATGCTTTTAGCCATAATTTTTATAGTGAGCCATGAAGTAAAACATAAAGACAAAGAAGGTATTATTGTAGCTGTTAGTTCAGAGACAGTTGATCTTAAGGAAAATCCGGAAGTTATGTTAGTAGATATTACAACTGACGAAGAAGAAGCTCTTTGGGAGGAAATTGATAAGATGCCTGAAACAATAGCAAATGATAGAGAAGTCGAGAGCGGAAATCAAAACAGCACAGCATATCTTATTAAAGTTAATGTTCAAGCAAATACTGTAACAATTTATCATAAAGATGGAAATGAAGAATATCAACCAATTAAAGCAATGATTTGTTCTACTGGTAGTGCAACACCACAATCTGGACAATCTACAATTGGTGCAAAGTATAATTGGTTACCGTTGTTTGGAAATGTATATGGACATTATTGTACTAGAATAGGAAAATCTCATATTTTATTTCACTCAGTTCCATATATAGAGAATTATAATAGTGGAAGTTTGGAATACTGGGAATTTGATAAATTAGGAACATCTGCTTCAATGGGATGTATTAGACTTCAAATAAAAGATACAAAATGGATTTATGATAATATTCCAGCAGGAACAGTTGTTGAGTTTTACAGAGATTCAAATCCAGGACCTTTAGGAAGACCATCAGCACCAAAGATTTCAGATAATATTGATTGTAGGGATTGGGATCCAACTGACCCGGATTCTAATAATCCATGGAATAATAGAAATAATGATAATGACAATAATAACAATGAAGTTATAGATGATAATCCAACACCTCAAAATGATATTGTAAATGATATTACAAATGATGTGCCAACAGGATTAAATGAGGAAATTGGCAACAATGAGATTGGACAAAATGAAGAGGTTATAGATCAACCAGGAGAAGGAAATGAAGAAGGTGGTGGCAATGAAGAAGATCCACCAATAATAAATGTTCCAAGACCAGATCCTGAACTTGATACAAATCAGAATGAGGAACAGGGCAGTACATAAAAGAAAGGAAAAGAAAATGCAAGAGGATCAATTTTCAAGAACAGAACTTCTTATTGGAAAAGATGGAATAAAAAGACTACGTAATTCCAAAGTAGCAATCTTTGGAATTGGTGGTGTTGGTTCTTTTGTTGTTGAGGCACTTGCTAGAGCTGGAGTTGGAAACTTTGTCTTAATTGATTCTGACAAAGTAAGTAAATCAAATTTAAATAGACAATTAATTGCGACAATAAAAACTATTGATAAATATAAAGTTGATGTTGCAAAAGAAAGAATATTAGAAATTAATCCAGATGCAAAAGTTGAAATATTTAAAGAATTTTTTATGCCTGAATCATCACATGAAATGATAGATGAATCTATTGATTATATTGTTGATGCTATTGATACTGTTACTGCTAAGATAGAATTAGTAGTTACTGCAAATAAAATGAATATTAAGATTATTTCAGCAATGGGAACAGGAAACAAGTTAGATCCAACAAGATTTGAAGTTACAGATATTTATAAAACAGAAATGTGCCCATTAGCTAAAGTAATGAGAAAAGAATTAAAGAATAGAGATATTAAACATCTTAAAGTTGTTTATTCAAAAGAAGAGCCTATTATAAATAGACAAACACCAGGAAGTGTATCATTTGTTCCATCTGTTTGTGGACTTATTATAGCAGGAGAAGTTATTAAAGATTTAATAGGAATAAATAATAAATAGAAAAAGTAATTAATCAATTTAGAAAGGAAGCAGCATTTAATATTTAATGAAAAATGATATCTCAAATAAAATAAAAGAATATTGCCAAAAGAACAAGAAGCAATTAAAAACTTTGCTTATTGTTTTTTTAGCAATTATTTTTTTTATAATTATATGTGGATTAATTTATTTTATTAAATTACAAATAGAAAAAAACACAGATACAGCAGGCTCAATTCATGCGATTGCAATTCATGATAATTCAATTTTTAAAAGCTCATTTTGGCAAACATTTAACTTAAAACCAGGTGATAATGTTTATATATTATCAGAGGAAATTGATAAAAATGGTACAAAGTATTACAAAGCAAAGTGTAAAGATAGAATTGGAAAGATTTTAGCAAATGATGTAGAATCCTATAAGCTAGATAGAGATGTAGAGTATTCTCTAATGAGTGATGTTTCAAAATATAATAAAGGAACTCAGTTTAATTCCTCAGAAGATTATGAGTATTTCTTGATAAAAAATGACATTGATTTTGTGTATATTAGAGCTGGTGGAAGAGGCTATGGAAAAGAAGGTAACTTTTATACTGACCCAGATTACAAAATGTTTATAGATGCTTGTGAGTATTTAGGAGTACCATATGGATTTTATTTTGTAGATGAAGCATTAAATAGTGAAGAAGTTGATGAAGAAGCTGAATATATAAAGGATTTTCTAAATAATAATTCAACTTATATGTGTCAACTGCCATTAACAATTGATATAGAATATCAAGATGGGAAAGGTAGAACAGATAAGATTTGGGACCAGAGAAAAGATATTATAAATGAATTAAAAGAAAAGCTAATGACAAATCAAATTGATAGTATAGTTTATGCAAATTATAAAAGAACAAATGAATTTTTATATGAACTGGATGCTAAATTTTGGCTAGCATATTATCCAAAAGAAGAAAAATTTCCAAATGAGTGGTATTTTACATCAGAAGAATTAGCAGATTCAATTAATGAAGTTTTAATTGACAAGATTATTGGATGGCAGTTTTCAGATGAACGGTGCTAAACAAAATGGAATTGAAGAAAGTGTAGATTTAAGTGTTATTAAAACAGCAGAGTTTTTACAATTTGTTAAATAAGGAGATATAAAATGAATTTTAAAAAAGACATTAGTGAAGAAGATATAGAAAAATTACGAAATACACAGTTAAAAGATTTATTTAAAAAAGTTCCAGATATTATGAGATCAAGGCTAATTCATGCTTTCTCAGCAGTGGGTGTTTATACATTCGGAGATCTTATCGACTATAAAGTTATACCAATAACAGAAATTTATGGAATTGGAGAGTTAGCTACAGAATATATTATAGAAACGTTAGAAAAAAACGGAGTGGAATATACACTTGAAGAATTGGGAATAGAAGACGAAAATGATCAAATTGATTATTTAGTTTCAAAAATGAAAGATGGTACTGCAACATTAAAGGATATGAGATATTTAGGCTTGGATAATCAAATGCACAGGGCATTAACTACTAGCAAAATTAGAACTCTTGGAGATCTTCTAAAACGTGTTGAATATGAAGAGGATTTTGAACTTATTTGGGGAATAACAAGTAATAGCAAGAGTAGTATTATAAACTTCTTAGCACAGTTTGGAATAACTTTTCCAAGTTATAAAAATATAGAATGGAATGACAAGACACCAATAAGAATACTAAAATTACCAGAACGTTTATATAATTTTTTAATGAGACAAGGAATTGATACCCTTGGAAAGTTAAAAGAAAGAAAAATGTCTAGTAGTGTTTTATATGATTTAGCAAGAAAAAAAGAGCCAAATGATGAGGCTATAAAAATAATTGAAAAATTAGAAGAATCAGGATTTTTAAATTCAACAGAAAGAGGAGCTTTACTTGTTGAACTTAAAAATGATGTTAATTATTACAATGATGGAATGCATGAATTGGCAGTGCCAAAGAAGATAAGACAACATGCAAAAACAATACTACAAGACATGGAATTACAAGAAACCGAACCAACTGATTATAACAAAATTCAAAGCATTTTAGAATATATGAATGATTGTACAGAAAGATTAAAATATAAAAGTAATGATAGAAGATTATATTTAAGAAGTTCTGCTGACATTATAGAATCAGGGGAAAGATATGATGATGTTGAAAGCGCTATTTTATTTGCAGACTTAGCAAGAGCTACAAAAATACCTACTGTATTAGTAAATGCTCTAGATATTAATCAAGGAAAAAGATTTAACGAAAATCCGAAAGTGGGATTAGATAAGGGAATTGTATTTGCTGCAGTACATATACAAGGATCAGATGGTAAAATGGGATGGTATATTATAAATCCTGATAAAGAAGTATCTGAAGAAAAAAGAGTGAAGATAGCCAAGTTTGACCCAAATAATAGAAGACTAGGAAATTATTATATATATGCATTTGTAAGAGATATTAATGACATAAACTATCATGGTAAAAAAGGAAATACAACAGAGAATAGAAAAAGAATTCAAGAGTTTGTATGGCAAGATTTACCAGAAGGTACCAAAAGGAGCTTTGAAACAGGAAATCCAGATCCAACAGATAATGGTGGAGAAATAGAAATGGAATAATAATATGGAAGAAAAAGAATTATTAAATCTGAAGTCAAAAATTAATATTGATTGTCCATTATGTGATAAATGTTGTGAATATAGGGGAAATATTAAAATTACCCCAATTAATGTTCTACAAATTAGTAAATTTTTAAAAATTAAACCAGAAGACTTTTTATTAAAGTACACAGAAGTTAAAGGTGATGGTCCAGAAATAGTAATTAAAGGTATTGGAGAAAAGAAGGTTTGCATTTTTAATAATAGAGATAATAACAAGTGTACAATACAAAAAGTAAAGCCTGTACAATGTGTAGTTTTTCCACTTGTACCAGTAGACATCTATAATGATATATTTATAAATTCAAATCAATGTCCTGTTAAAAGTAAAAAAGTGATGACAGTTGATAAATGGTTAAATGGAAATCACAATATTTATAATAAGAATAAAAAAGTATATCTTAAGTGGATTGAACTAATGGATGAAATAGCACCAAAATGGAAATACTTTGCAGAAGATAAAAAAGAAAGAATAATACAGATTCTATATGGAGAATATAATATAAAAGCAGATTATGAAGAACAAGTATTAAACAATATTCAAGAAGCTAGAAAAGAATATTTATTACATTAATAAAATAAAAGATCAAAAAATAGAAAATTAAAAATAAAAAAAAGAAAAAATAAAAAAAGAAAAAAAGAAAAAAGAAAAAAAGAAAAAAGAAAAAAAGAAAAAAGTGTCATTTAATGGCACTTTTTTTTATATTAATTATTATGAAATGTTTTAAATTATAAATCATAAATTATATTTAAGCTTTGTTTAAATATTTATGAGTAAATGCTGCGATTGCAGAACCTACAAATGGAGCTACTATAAATAGCCATACTTGTTTAAGTGCTTCTCCACCTAATATACATGCTGGAGCTAAACTTCTAGCTGGGTTAACAGATGTACCTGTTAAAGAAATACCAATTATATGAACAAATGTTAAAGTTAATCCAATAACAATTCCGGCAATTGAACCTTTGCTGTCATCTGAAGTAACCCCTAAAATTGTATATATAAATACAAAAGTTAAAACTACTTCAACAACAAATGCACCTAGCATTGAAAGACCAACAGCAGACATAGAATCAAATCCGTTTGCCCCTAGGCTAGTTACGCCAATGCTTGATGAACTTAAAATGAAATATAGAAGAAGAGATCCTAAAAATGCACCAACGATTTGTGCAATTACATATCCTGCAAAATCTTTTAAATTCATTTTCTTAGAAATTAACATTGCAAGAGAAACTGCTGGATTTACATGACATCCAGATACATTTCCAATAACATAAGCCATAGCAACTATTGATAAACCAAATGCTAATGATGTTAAAACAATGTCTCCTCCTGTAATTACGGCTGTACCGCATCCAAATAGTACTAAGACTAAAGTACCAATACATTCACAAATGTATTTTTTCATAAAAACCTCCATTCACGCTTTATGATTAAATTACATATAAGCGATATAAAATATTTTTACATTTTGTATTATATAATGTTTAATATATAAAGTCAACATAGCTTAATTATTGACTTTTTTAATATTATGTGTTAAAATAAAAATGTCAAAAAAGTGAGTATGCATATATCTTATGGGTTAGCTGCATAGGGAGAAAAATCTCCTACACGTTGTTATTTCGGAGTCACTATATTAAAATAGTGGCTTTTTTTGCGTTTTTAAGATATAATTTTTCTAGAAAGGAAGAGAATTATGGCAATAATTGAAGTAAAAAATTTAGAGAAAAAATTTAATGTAAAAATCAAAGAAAAAGGTTTAAAAGGAAGTTTAAAATCCATTATTAAACCAAAAATAGAAGTCGTCAAAGCTGTTAATGATATTAGCTTCTCTGTTGAAGAAGGAGAAATGATTGCATTTATCGGCCCTAACGGTGCTGGAAAAAGTACGACCATTAAAATGTTAACTGGTATATTATATCCAGATGGTGGAGAAATAAATGTCATGGGATTTAACCCAACAAAGGATAGAAAAAAATTAGCATATGAGATTGGAACTGTGTTTGGTCAAAAGGAACAGTTATGGATGCATTTAACCCCATATGATAATTTTAGATTCTTTGGTGCTATTTATGATATTCCTGATAAAAAGGTTGAAGAAAGAATAGAGGCTTTAAAAGAAGCATTTGAATTAGAAAAATTCATTAATACACCAGTTAGAAATTTAAGTTTAGGTCAAAGAATTCGTTGTGAAATTGTTGCATCATTGATACATGAACCAAAGGTATTATTTTTAGATGAGCCAACAATTGGATTAGACCCTGTTGTTAAAGAGAGCATAAGAAAGTTGATCAAAAAGATGAACAAAGAATATAAAACAACCATCTTTTTAACAAGTCATGACGTTTCAGATATTGAAAAACTATGTAAAAGAGTCATTATTATAAATAATGGAAAAATGGTATTAGATGATTCAATGACAAATCTAAAATATCATTACTTAAATAAGAAAATAATAGAAGTAAAATTAAAAGAAAAAATTAATATCGAAAACGCGGAAGGAATTACAGTTTTAAAGACAAAAGAAAACAATATAAAATTTGAAATAGATACACGTATAAAATCTATAGCAGATGCATTAAAAATTATAGATCCAGAGAATATTATAGATATGAATATTTCTAATACACCATTAGAAGATATTATAAGTGATATTTATAAAGGAAATAAAGAGTAAAAGGAGATGAGAAGAATATGAAAAAATACATATATATATTTAAATCAGAAGTAATGAGCTCAATGCAATATGTATTTGAAATGTTTGGCAGATTGATACTGTACTTCTTTATGATCTTTGTATTTACTTATCTTTGGAAATATATTTATAGCGATCCTAGTGAACTAATCAATGGATATACTATGTCGCAAATGATTTGGTATGTCATGATTACAGAGGTATTGTGGTTTGGATTAGGAGGTAGAAATCTTTGCAAAAAAATATCAAATGATGTAAAAAGTGGTAATATTGCTTACAATTTGAACAAACCATATAATTATGTACAATATGCACTTGCAAGTAGATTGGGAGAAATACTTATTAGAACTATCATTTATATAATAGCAGCCTTAGTAATGGGTATTTTTTTAGTAGGAGATTTTCCTAAAATAGGATTATTGGGAATTGTTGCAGTTCTATTCTCAGGAGTATTAGCAACAGTTATTAATATTTTATTAATAACATTTATAGGAATGTTTTCATTCTTCATGGAAGATGCAAACCCATTGTATTGGCTATATAGTAAACTGATATTAGTATTAGGAACATTATTCCCAGTTGAATTTTTCCCAGAAGTAATTCAAAAAGTATTTGTATATTCGCCAGTATATGTTGTTTCATACGGACCAGCAAAGTTGTTTGTTGACTTCAGTATAGAAAGATGCATAACTGTTTTGATAGCACAAATAGCATATGTTTTAATAGCATATGGATTGTGTATGATTTTGTATAAGAAAGGGGTGAAAAGACTAAATGTTAACGGAGGCTAAAAATCAAATAAGAGTAAGTTTTTTATCAATTAAATATGCTTTAATGAGAGAAATGCTAAATAAATGGACTTTCTTAATGAATGTATTATTTATGATATTAAATAATGCAACATTTATCATCCAATGGATAGTTTTATTCTCTCTAAAAGAAGATGTTGGAGGTTATACCTTCAATCAAGTCTTGCTTTTGTGGGGAATGGCTGCGTCAACATTTGGATTTTCACATTTCTTTTTCAAAAGAGCATATTCACTATCAGAAACTATTACAAATGGAAAGCTAGATTCATATCTAGTTCAGCCAAAGAATGTATTGCTAGCAGCTATTACATCAGATGTAGAACCATCTTCTTTAGGAGATATTTTGTATGGCTATATAATGCTATGTGTTAGCGGATTTAGCATTGCAAAGTTTTTTCTATTCACACTATTTAGTATTTGTGGTGGAATTGTGATTACAGCTTTTGCTGTCATATTTGCATCTTTAAGTTTTTGGTTTACTAAAACAGAAGCACTAGCTGATACAGCAAATAGCTTAATGACAAACTTTGCAACATATCCAGATGGAATTTTTAAAGGTGCTATTAGGATTTTGTTCTTTACAATTATACCAGTAGGAATAGTTAATTATATTCCTGTTTGGGTAATGAGTCATTTTGATATTAGACTAACATTAATAGTAATTTTAGCTACTATTTTAAGTATAATGATTTCGTTCTTCCTTTTTTATAGAGGACTAAGAAAGTATTCGTCAAGCAATTTGATGATTTCAAGAATATAACAGATGTTGACATAACTCTAAAAAAATGATATATTATATAGAGTAAAGGAGCAAAAATTATGGCAAAGAATAAGAATGAAAGAAGAAAAGAAAAAAGAGAAAAAATAGATTTAAAAAAAGCAGCTAAAGCTACAGGAATGAGTATTGATGAGTTAATGCTAGCAAAAGCAGAAGCAGAAGCAAGAAGACAAGCTGATGCAAGAAGAGTTGAAGAGGCTAGACTACAAGCTGAAGCTGAATTAGAAGCAAAAAAACAAGAAGAAAAAAAACTTCAAGCTGTAATTGCAGAAGAGGAAGAGTTTTTTGAATTTGTAAAAAATTATACAAATAATTTCGAAGGGTTATTGGAATTAGAATATTATGATACATTATTTGCTGAAGCATGTGGAAGAAGAGGAGCAATACCTAAAGTTCCTGAAACAGAGCAAGCACATATGTTTTATGATAGAATGATTAAGATGATTGAAACATTAAATGCAAAAAGAGGCAATCTTGATGAAAGAGGATTTCTAGAATTCTATTCAAATAGGAATTCTAATGTAAGAAATGAACATGCTAAAACAGTAAAAAGAATTATTGATGCAAGACTTGCTAGAATGCAACAACGTCATAAACATTCAGATTTTACAGATTTTGGTGATAGTGGAAATAGATAAAAATAATATTTATTATAATAGAATATAATAGAAAATATAATAATAAAGATAGAAATATAAGTTAAAACATATTTCTATCTTTTTATTTTATTCTATTTTTTAGTCATTTTTTGCTATAATATGTTGTTTTATTAAAAAGAATGTGTTAAGATTAAATAAGTGTACAAAGTATACATTTATTATTTAAACAAAAGGAGAGTTTTTATGAGAAAAAGAAATTTCAAAGTTTTAGCAGTTTTAAGTTTAATATGCATATTAAGTTCGGTTATATTACCACTTAGCTCATATGCATTTGAAGCTGGACCAAGAAAAGTATCGCTAGAAGATTTATATTCTGAAGCTTACTTAAAATATGAAGCTTTATCTGATGAAGAAAAAGCAAAAGTAGAGGTTATGCCAGCAAAATATAGTACAGCAATAGATGCTGAAGCATTAAGCAAAGTACATAAAACTAGATCTTCAACAGAAGACGACTTACCAGCAAGCTATGTATTAACATCAAGTGATATCAATAGTGATTCAGTTGCTGATATTAATGTTAATAGCTATGGTAATATTCCAATGAAAATAAAAGATCAAGAAGCTTATGGAACATGTTGGGCATTTGCAAGTATTAACACATTAGAGACCAATTTAGCAAAAAAAGGATATGGAGATTATGATTTTTCTGAATTACACTTAGACTGGTTCGGAACAAATGGATATTATGATTCTAATTTAGGATACTACATGATAGGAGATAGATCTGTTCATGATGGAGGAAGTTTCTTCCACTTTTTAAGGTATCAAGATGATGAAATAGGTGTTGTTCTTGAAAACGAATTAACATATGATAAATCAGATTCATATGTTAGAAGTAATTATGCTAACCTATATAACTTATATCAAAGAGCAATGTTAAGCCATATAGAATATCCAAGTATTGTTAGAGGACAGGGTTATGTATATGTAAGACAATCTGATGGATACTACGTTTACAATATAACACCTGAAACAGAAAATTTATGTAGAGAGTATTATAAAGAGCATTTAGTAAATTATGGAGCATTATATGCTTCAATTGATAGTACACAAATGATTTGGTCAGATGGTACTCCACTTTATGATAGTGATGGATATATTCAATATTCTTCAAATTCAAATGCAAGGATAGTAGAAAATGCAAATGGATCATATCTTCCAGATCATGCAATAACTATTATTGGATATGATGATAATTATTCAAAATATAATTTCCCATCTAGCTGTAGACCATCTAGCAACGGTGCTTATATTGCAATGAACTCATGGGGAGATGTTTTAGGAACAAATAATATATTCTACATTTCATATGAAGATTATTGGGTAGCAGATGAAGTATATGGCGTTTATGACTCAATTATTTGTGACCCATTAGGAATAAAGATTAAGACAGCTCCAAACAAGACTGTATACTATGAGGGTGAAACATTTGATCCAACTGGAATGGAAGTTGTTAAAATAAATACTGATTATACAGAAACAGAAATAACAAATTATTCATATCCAACTGATCCTCTAACTGAAGATGAACAATACATATATATTTCTTATAAAGAAAATGATATAACATATTATGTACGTCAAGCATTAACTGTTAGAACATTATTCTTAGATGTTAAGAGTTCAGCATGGTATTTTGATAGTGTATTATACGTAAATCAAAGAGGAATAATAACTGGTTATAATTCGGATTACTTCGGACCATTTGATAATCTGAAGAGAGAACAATTAGTAAATATTCTATGGAGAATAGAAGGAAAACCGAGTGCGTCGGCTATTCAAAACAAATTTAGTGATGTACCAAATGGAGAATGGTATACTGATGCAATAAAATGGGCAAGCGAAAATGGAATAGTTAAAGGATATGGTGGAACTACAAAATTTGGATTAGGAGACAATATCTTAAGACAAGATTTAGCAATTATGCTGAAGAAATATGCAGAATATAAAGGAAAATTTGTAGAACCAACAGGATCATTAAATAATTTTGCTGATAAAGATACAGTGTCAAATTATGCAGTAGATGCGTTAATATGGGCTTCATCAAATAGCATTATTTCAGGAAATGCTAATAGTGATGGAACAAGAACAATAGCTCCATTAAATAATGCAACAAGAGCCGAAGCTGCTGTAATGTTAACAAGATTTTGTAAAAATATTCTTAACTTATCATAATAAGTGTATTATATAAATAAAAATATAATTTTAAATTTAAAGTAAAAATAGAAGCCTCTTTATAAGGAGGCTTCTAATTCTTTTATTTGATCACGCAGTTTAGCTGCTTCTTCAAATTCCATTTTGCTTGCATGTTCTAACATCTGATCAGTAAGCTTTGCGATAATTTCTTCAACAGATGCTTCTTTATCAAATCCATATTTTTCATTGTTTTCAGCAACAATACTTGCTCTAATTGTATCTCTTACGTCTTTCTTTATTGTTTGAGGTATAATGCCATGCTCTTTGTTATATTCAAGCTGTTTAGCACGTCTTCTATTTGTTTCTGTTATTGCTTTATCCATTGAATCAGTAAGCTCATCTGCATACATTATAACTTTTCCTTCAGTATTTCTTGCTGCTCTACCAATTGTTTGAATTAGTGATCTTTCTGATCTTAAAAATCCTTCTTTATCTGCATCTAATATAGCAACAAGAGAAACTTCTGGTATATCAAGTCCTTCTCTTAGAAGGTTTATTCCAACTAAAACATCAAATTCTCCGCAATCTTAAAGAGCGAATAATATCCATTCTTTCTAATGCTTTGATATCTGAATGCATATATCTAACTTTTATGTCTAATCCTGCTAAATATGATGTTAGATCTTCTGCCATTTTCTTAGTAAGAGTAGTTACTAAAACTCTTTCATGTTTTTCAACACGTTCTTTTATTTGACCAATTAGATCATCTATCTGATTTTCCACAGGTTTAACTTCTATTTGTGGATCTAGTAATCCAGTTGGACGAATGATTTGTTCTACAACATTTCCTTTTGAATGTTCTATTTCATATTCTGCAGGTGTTGCACTAAAGAATATTGCCTGATTAATTCTTGCTTCAAATTCTTCAAACTTTAAAGGCCTATTGTCAAAAGCAGATGGAAGTCTGAAACCATATTTTACTAGTGATTCTTTTCTTGCTCTATCACCATTATACATTGCTCGAACCTGTGGAATAGTTGCATGTGATTCATCAACAAGAAGTAAGAAATCATCTGGAAAATAATCAAAAAGTGTGTATGGGGCAGAGCCTGGTTCACGTCCACTAATATGTCTTGAATAGTTTTCAATACCTTGGCAAAAACCAGTTTCTTTCATCATCTCTAAATCAAAATTAGTTCTTTCTTCAATTCTTTGAGCTTCAATTAATTTGTTTTGAGATTTAAAATATTCAACTTGTTTTTCTTTTTCTTCTTCAATAGTTATAATTGCTCTTTCAAGTTTTTCCTTACTAGTAACATATTGTGAGGCAGGAGGAACTAGTATGTGTTTTCTTAATCCAATTACTTTACCGGTAACAGGATTAATCTCATTAATCTTTTCAATTTCATCACCCCAGAATTCTATTCGAACAGCTGATTCACTTTCAGAAGCAGGATATATTTCTAGGATGTCACCTTTTGCTCTAAATGTTCCTCTTTTAAAATCAAGTTCATTTCTAGTATATTGCATGCTTATTAGTTTTTTCATAACATCATTTCTTGCTTTTGACATTCCAGGTCTTAATGATAACATCATTTCCTCATAATCAATAGGGTCTCCTAAACCATAAAGACATGAAACTGATGCTACAATAATAACATCTCTTGTTTCGAAAAGAGATAGTGTAGCTGAATGACGTAATTTATCAATCTCATCATTGATTGATGCATCTTTTTCTATATATGTATCTGATTGAGGAATATAAGCCTCGGGTTGATAGTAGTCGTAATAGGAAACAAAATATTCAACATTATTTTCTGGAAAAAACTCTTTAAATTCAGAATAAAGTTGTCCGGCTAAAGTTTTATTGTGTGCGATAACAAGGGTCGGTTTTTGAACCTTTTCAATAACATTTGCCATTGTAAAAGTTTTTCCGTGAGCCTGTTACTCCTAAAAGAGTCTGAAATTTCTTGCCTTCTTTAATTCCATTAGATAGATATTCTATAGCTTTTGGCTGATCACCTGTAGGCTTGAATTCTGAATGTAGCTTAAACATTTTTATCTCCTTTTTTGTTTTATTA
>JAEEGL012751950.1_pt1 | contig 21044 bp, 7 predicted proteins | sample 9134231 | NCBI WGS metagenome assembly JAEEGL01 (sample SAMN16246548, study PRJNA631951) | gut metagenome | biome: gut microbiome; feature: rumen; material: fiber-attached | host: Bos | place: Iran: Karaj | collected 2018-10 | reverse complement strand
TCATTGACAAACTCATCATAAACTACCTCATGGTCAAACACATTCTGTATAATGCTACAGAACAACGGACGGCATCTGCCGAAGAAAAACTCCTTCGTCACCCAATTGTCCCGTGCAATCAGCCCTTGAATTATCTCTTGATCAGTCATTGTCCTACGCCTTGAAAATATCTATATACCCAACAACTAGCAGCTAGTTACCCATAACGATGATGAGGTCACAAAAAGCCCCCTTTAGTTTATTCTTTAGGTTATATCTTTACACTTGCAAATATAATCAAAGTTACCCAAAGGCTTTTTAATCAAACACGACTTTTACGATTCTTTAACGAAACAGTCAACGCTTGGTAACTACTCAGTTCGTCACACTATGACGACATTATTTTTTTATCGTTGTTTCCATGATAGTTTTGGTTACTATATCCCCTCTCTTATCATGTAATAACATCAACCAGTTTTGTATGAAAAAGATTCTTTTAGCGTGTGCAGCAGCCATGATGATGGTCGTCGTCGGTTGCACTGAGCAGCATTTCATTGATGAGGCTGCTCGTAAGATGAGTGTTTCCACCTCTGTCAACGAGATTCAGACACTTATGGAAAAAGCCAGACAGGGTGATGGTCAGGCCTATGTGAGACTGGCCGACTGCTACCGTGACGGCAAGGGTATGAAGAAAGACCTTGTCGGGATGCTTGGTATGTTGAGAATGGCGGAAGAGTATGGCGCTATTAGGCACATGGACGATTATGTGGAGCAGCTGCCTGATGACTCAGAGTACAAAATCGTCTTTGAAGCCGTCAAGTTATTAGACCGCAACCAGATGGACGAGTGTCGTGCTAAGATAGAGCAGTTGATTGCCCTGGGCTCTCCAGAGGGCTATTGGCTAAAGAGCATGATGGCGATGGACAGGAATGACTCTGTCGAAGGCAGGCACCTGATGGAATTGGCGGCCACTAAGGGCAGCACCTTCGCTGAGATTATACTTTGTTTCTCCGACTGGAAAGAGTTGTCCAACCCTGATTTGAATAAGTTGGGACAACTGGCGGAAAGGGTTCCTTTTGTCTGCAAGCTACTTGCTGAGACATACGCCGGGGAAGATGATGAAAGTTTACGTGATGAAAGGCTTGCTGCCTATTATTATCTAATGGCCGACGAGAGTGCCTGCTTAGACATACAGGGCGCACGATGGTTGTTAGACTATCATCTGAATGGGGGTGAACTTTCGATATCGGAAAAGAATCTGAAGCGTTTTCAAATGTTGGCAGATAAAAATATGAAGGACAAACGATGATGGTCTATTATCGCAGTACCTTGTGTCCGTTGCTGATGACGATGCCGTGGGCATTGTTGCCGATGGCGAGGCGCCCTTGCAGGTCGTAGGAGCGGGCATCGTCGGCGGTGGGTGCCACAACGGCGCCTACCGCCGACGGGTTCTTGGCCGTCAGCTCTATATAGTCAATGTCGGGCATCCAGTACGACGGGTTGCTCAGACGGATGGTGTTCCAGCCCTTCTGTAGCGTCACGTCGATAATCCTCTTGCCCACGGTCTGCCAGCCGCCGGAGTTGACGGTCACGGTCTTCACCTGCTTACCGTTCACGCTCACGGTGATGTTGCGGTTCTCGCCGCAGATGTAGCCGATGGTCAGACGGTACTCACCCCCCTCGGCAGCGTAGACGTCGCGCCACTGCAGGTCGTTCTGCTCGCTGTAGCCCAGCCAGCCGGCCTTGTAGCCGCCGGCACAGTAGCTGGCCTCCTCGTAGATACCCGTCTTCTCTGCCTGGTTGTTCCTCAACTCCTGATAAGTACTGATGTAGGCCGTCTCCGCCTCATAGCGTGTGCGCTCCAGGCGCCGCTCCCCCTCGGCCACGTAGATGCGTGTGCCGTGGGCGGGTACGGTGACCTCAAAGTTGCCCTCGGTGATGTCGCCGAGGTCGCGTTTGTCAAACACGTCGCGCAGCTTCACCGTGCCGCCGAGGTCGATGGTGCTGAAACTGAGCGTCACCGTGCGCGTGTCGTCAGAGGGGTTGTAGATGGCCACGGCGCGACGCAGCCCCTGCCGGCGCTCAACATCCTTCACCAGCACGAAGCAGTCGCCCTGCTTTGCGGCCACGTAAGCCTGCTGGTAGAGTGTGTCCTGGTTCAAGGCTATCAGTTCCTGATTTTTCAGCAGGGTCAGCGTGGCCTGCTTGATGTTAGCGAGATTGCAGCCGATGAGCAGCGGTGAGTTCATGATGCACCACATGCCGAAGTGGGTCTTGTCCTCCTCAATGCTTAGCGTGCGCCCCACCTCGAGCATGTCCATGTCGTTGTAGTGTCCACGACCGGAGTAAGCTGAGAGATAGAGGTTTTCGGCGATGATGCCCCTCACCGACTCCCATGACGCGTTGATGTCGCCGGTGGTGCGCCAGGAGAAGGCGGTGCCGTCAATCCATGTGCCGGGGTAGGCCCAGCGGCAGGCGTTCATGCGCACGTCGGTGCGTCCGGTGTTGCGGATGGCCTGCGCGATGGCGGTGTAGCGTTCGCGCTCGTCGAGCAAGAGCCCCTCGTCGTTGTGGTAGGGCGATCCGCCGCAAAAGTCGACCTTGATGAAGTCGAAGCCCAGCTCCTTGAAGAAGTAGTCGATATCCTGCTGGTCATGTTCGTAGAGTCCCACGCCCCGGCCTATGATGTCGCCGTTGAACTTGCTGCCACAGGTGTTGTGTCCGGCATCGCTGTAGATGCCAGCCTTCAGTCCCTTGGCATGGATGAAGTCCACCACCCCCTTCATGCCGTTGGGGAAGCGCTGCGGGTGGATGAGCAGCTGTCCCGTTGCCTCGTCGCGGCCGCCGAAGTAGCCGTCATCGATGTTGATATGGTCGAAGCCCACCGCCTTCAGGCCCTTGTTCACCATAGCACTGGCCTGGTTCTTGATGAGATTCTCGTTGATGTTCACGCCGTAGGTGTTCCACGAGCTCCAGCCCATGGTGGGCCCGTCGGGCGACTGCGCTGCCACTCGGTTAGCGGTCGGTAAGCAGCATATAACAGCAACAAGTACTGCCACCCGCCTGACGAAGAGGTTTGTCTGTGTCATTTTCAAGTATGTTCGGTTAAGTTTGGCGCAAAATTACTACTTTTACGCCACACTGCCAAACAATCGTCCTTTTTTTTATAATTGAAATCGCTTCCTTCTCCTTTATATACTAAAGCCGAAAAGATAGGGCACTAAGTGCACCTTTTAGATTTAAACGGCTGACCTGTAAGTCGTTGGCAGGTGCTCCAAAGAGGCTGCTTCGTGCACCATGTGCACCTGGCTTCCTGGGCTAGGGTGGGGGCAGCGACACTGTCGCTGCATAGGAGACAGGAGGCGGAGGGGGTGTTGTAACCAGAAACCGAGTAGTTATAGCCAGGAGCTGAGTTGTTGGAATAAGTCAACGAGTTATTGGAATAAGACAACGAGTTATTGGAATAAGTCAATGAGTTATTGGGAATAAGTCAATGAGTTATTGGAATAAGTCAATGAGTTATTGTCGCGGGTGCCGTTGGTGGGGCTCAGGTGGTCGTTGGTGCACCATTGAGAGCAGTTGGAGCACCTATCAACAGCGTATAAGTCAGGTGGTTGTGCTCTAAAGGTGCACTTAGTGGGGGGTCTTTTTCGTTTTCCTTATATACTAAATATGTTGTTCCAGAACTTATGTGAATAGAGGAGGGGTAAATGAATATAAAATGAATGAGACTGTTGTGTATTTGGATATTTTTATGTACTTTTGCACCACGAAACCAAAGAACAATCCGTTATGAAGACAACAAAGCGTCTGTTGCAGGTACCTCTGCTCATCATATTCGCCCTTCTCTTTACATCCATGACCCCTCAGCAGGTGGAGAGCCTCGTCGACTCGTGCGATGCAGCCTACTGCCGCCAGGACTATGACAACGCCTACCAGCTGGGCCTGAAGGCGCTCCCCCTATGCGAGGGCACCGACCTCGAGGCCGACTGCCTGAACCTTCTGGCCATGATCAGCTTCCGCAAGTCCGATTTTGAACATGCCATCGACTACGCCAAGCGCTGCTATGCCATCGACGAGCGTGGCGGCGACCCTGACGCCATGAGCTCGTCGCTCAACACCCTCGCCGGTATCTTCATCGGTGCCCACCAGCCGAGGGAAGCCGAGAAGTACATCCTGAAGGCCATCGACCTGGCCCAACAGGCCAATAATCCCGCACGTATGGCCGTCCTGCAGGGTATGGCGTCAGAGGTGTACCACGCCCTTGGCGACGACCAGCAGGCCCTGCAGCACATCACCATCGCCTGCGACATTGAGCAGCAGCTGGGGCGCACCGACAAGCTGGCCATGCGAAAGGCCCAGAAGGCATCCGTCCTCATTGGCCTGCACCAGTATGCCGAGGCCGAGGACATCCTCAAGACTGCCATTCCTACCCTGCTCGAGGTGGGCGACTACCACTCGCTGGGCATCGCCGACAACAAGATGGGTATGGCCATCCTCCAGCTCGGGCGCAACGAGGAAGCCATACCTTATTTTAAGCAGGCTGCCCTCATCTTCACGCAGATGGGCGACCTCGCCAACGAGATGCACGCCCAGCGAGGACTCTATGAGTGCCTCTACAAGTCAGACCCCGATAGCGCTAACCTCCACCTGGCGCGCTTCGACCTGCTGAAGGACTCGCTCTACTCCAACGCCACGGCAGAGATGATGGCGCGCTACGATGCTGAGTTCAGGCTCGACCAGCTGAAGCAAGAGAACGAGATGCACCAACAGGCCCAGCAGTCGCAGCAGCGGCGCATACGGCTCATCATAGGCCTATGCGTCTTGCTCGTCGTCACGGTCGTCCTGGTACTGTGGTGGGCCCACAGGCGCATGAAGAAGCGCGAGCAAGCCCTCGAGCAGTACTTTGCCCAGCGCCAGTTAACCCACCAGTCAGCCGCTGCCGGCAACACGGAAGATGCACCATCGGAGGCATCTGTGGAGGAACGTCCCAATGGTGCGGACAACGAGTTCATGAGCCGCCTCGATGGTGCCGTGCAGAAAACTATGTCACAAGGAGGCCTCTCGGTGGAAGCCGTTGCCAACGAGATGTGTATCACTCGCGGTCAGTTGAACCGTCGCGTCAAGGCCATCACCGGTGTCACCACCCAGCAATACATCCTTCACCTGCGTCTGGAGCAGGCTCGGCAGCTCTTGGAAAGCACCCAACTGCCCGTCTCGGAGATTGGCTATCAATGCGGTTTCGAGGACGCCGCGTCGTTCTCGCGTGCCTTCAAGCGGGCTTTCGGGCAGTCGCCGACACAATTCAGGTCCACGGAGTGAAAAAGTGCCGGAGTGACGGAAAAAGGCACGTTTTGCTGACAAAATAACCGATTTTGCATCATCCGGCCACTATAATGCACGATTGTGCATAGTCTTTTTCTAAAATTTTAACTATCTTTGCACCTCAAATAGTCATTAATAACACAATAAGGAGTATGAGAAAATTTTTGTCCCTAACACTTTGTCTTCTGGCGTACGCTTTTTCTGCCGTCGCCCAGACACCGCATTGGTCGTATCTGTATGGCCAGCATAAGTGCGAAGCCTACATCTTTGCCGACATCGAACTGTATCAAGAGACGGCGGGTGGTGGCTTCGAACAATTGGAGTTTACGGCTAACGACTATCAGTCGTATCAGTTTGCTGCCTTCCTTAACGGTGAGCTGCGTGGTCTGGCCGAAGTGTGGCCTGTGCAAGATGCGCCAAAGGAGACCTACGTGCTGCGCTTCCACGTGGAAGGAGATGAAAACGAGAACGATGAAATCACTTTCAAAGCCTTTGACCCCGCACTGCAAAAGGAGTACGATCTGGTATTAGCCTCTGAACCAGAATTCTTCGAGTCTGCCAAGACCATCGGCGAGCCTTCCGACCCTCTGCACCTCCAGCTTACATTGCCGGTGGAGACTACGCCCGTGACGAGCATCACCACGCCGTTCTATGGCTTTAAAGACGGAAAGTTCTCTTTTATAGAGTGTAATGTGGGCGACGACCTGACCCCCTACTTCGTTGACGGCATGGCTTTCGACGTGCTCCCAGGCGATGCCACGAACAAGGGCGTCACCTTCGAGCTCTATGAAGGCAACCAGAGCCTGGCGATGGACAAGGCTAACAACATCACTGTTGCTACCACAGGTGCAGGTATGGTTAAGGTGACCTCGGTAGACAATCCACAAATCAGCTGCGTGGTCTTTGTTCGCGCCTGGAGCGACTATGAGACCATCTCTGTGTCGCCGAGTGAATTGAGCGTGATATACAAAGACCAGCCTGTTGATGTGTCTCAACAGGTGATGAGCGCAATAGTGCTGGGGCCTGAGGGACGTCAGACCGCGGGTGGCGACATGACCTACGAGTCGAGTAACCCGGAAGTGCTGGAATTCAACACCGATGGCGCCATGGCCAAGAAACCCGGTGAGGCCAACCTAACCTTCACCCTGCCTGTCGTCAACCGTCTGATGAAGACCTTCGACCCCAACGGCAACCACACGACCTACGCCACCGCCACCCTGCATGTCACCGTCGTTCAGGGCGTCACTGGCATTCAGGTGGAGTGGCCTACCACCCTGGCTACCGGTCAGACAAGCCAGCTCATTGTGAGGCCCGTGCCACAGGGTGCCCATTTCAACGCCACTACCGCCATCGGAATTTCCAGCCGATACCTGAACTTCAACGAATCCGTGGACAATACGTCAATCTCCTATGATGAAGATACTAATACGTACATCGGAACGATAACTTGCGACATTCCTGGCGAACTGGAACTCACGGTGAACTACGACGACGATGCGGGCACCTTCTTGTCAGAGACCAGCGAGGTCATAGAGTGTGGATACACCTTTGTCATGAACCAAGGCTGGCAGTGGCGTACCATCCCATACGCTGATTTCAACGCCCTGAACGGTTTGCAGACGGTCTTCGGCAACGAGCTGATAGAGATCCGTACCCAGAACGGTCAGCTGTATAACGACCCCGTCTACGGCTACTTCGGCGACACGGACCTCCTGGACCAGAACGTTGGCTTCAAACTGAAGATGGAAGGTATGGACATGCTCAAGTCGTATGTGTTCTATGGCGGCTCGTTAAGCATCAATAACGTCTCGCTGCGCAAGGGCTGGAACTATCTGCCCAACCCGTATGTGACGGTGCAGACACTGGGCGATGCCTTCAGTCTCAATAAGGTGTTAGTCGATGGCGACCGCATCGTGTCCAAGACAGGCGGCTTTGCTGAGTATGCCAACGGCCAATGGACGGGCAACCTCACCACGCTCCAGCCTGGAGAGAGCTACCTCTTCTTCAATGCCGGCGATGCCAACCGCAGCTTCATCTATGCTGACGAGCTCAACCCTGCCAACGCACGCCGGGCATCAGCACGCGCGACACAGGAGTCCTCGCCCAGCATCTGGCAGTATGACGCCTCTCGCTTCCGCGACAACATGACCATCATTGCAAGCATCGACAATCGTCCCGCCGCCGGTCACTATAGCATTGGCGCCTTCGTGGGTGACGAGTGCCGTGGCGAAGGCGTGGCCGTCGATGGCCGTCTGTTCATCACTGTCCATGCCAATAATGGCGAGGTCGTCAGCTTCAAGCTCTACGACGAGACCACCGGACAGGTGTACGACATCGACCAGCAGCTGCCCATGCAGCAGATGCTCGGCACGGTCAAGCAGCCCTATAGCATGACCGCCAATGACGTCGTCACATCGATTGATGACCTGCCGACCGCCAGCTTCCGTCAGCAGGGTCGCAGCTACGACCTGCTGGGCCGTCCCACGACTGACCGTCAGATGGTCAAGGGCCAACTGCGCATCGTTGATGGCAAGAAGATGCTGAAGTAGTAACACCTAATGCTGTGCCCGGCGGTTCTGCCGCCGGGAGAGAAAAGATTTGGAAAGCAGACACCCACATACGCACGCGTACCTAAAAATACTATTGGTAACGATGGTACTCCTCACCCCCTCCACATGGAGTGGGGTGGGGGGATGCCTTTTCCCCTTCCTGAAGGGGCAAGGCGAGGTCGCCGCCCAGTCGTTGTCGCAAAACTCCATTAGCACCATCGCCCAGAGCGACCCCCTCATCATCACAGGCGCCGTCGGCACGCAGAACACCTACTACCACTCCAGCCTCGGCAATGGCTACCGGTCGCCGTGGGCCAACTCGCTCTATGCCAACCTGAACGTCTCGCTCTATGGCATCTCCATGCCTTTTGCGTTCTACTACTCTAACGACAACTCGTCGTTCAACTATCCCCACATCTCGTTCCATATTGACCCCACGTATAAGAACTGGCGAGGACACTTCGGCCGCTCAAACATGGCCATGTCGTCCTACATCATGAACATGTCGTTCAACGGCATCGGACTGGAGTACAACACGTCAGACATGCGCTTCGGGGCATTCTACGGCACCCTGCGCAATGCCGTCAACGACGACCCGACCAACCCCGCCGCACGTTCGCCACAATATCGCCGCATGGGATGGGGCTTCAAGGCCGGCTACGGAAAGGGACTGAACTATATTGACCTCTATTTCCTGCGGGCCTACGACCAGCTGAACAGCCTTGCACCCGAATGGCAGAACCGCGTCAGTCCGAAGGATAACGTGGCCATCGCCCTGCGTGGCGGTCTGGGCCTGACGCGATGGCTGTCGTTGCGCGGCAACCTGGCCTTCACCACCTTCTCTACCGACAAGCGGGCGGAGCGCGTACATACCACCCAGCTCGACCGCTGGGACAAGGTGTTCGAGGCCCGCTACACATCGATGATGCGCCTGGCCACCGATGTGAGTGCCAACATCAGTCTGCCCAACTTCAACACCTCGTTGTTCTACCGCATGGTGCAGCCCGACTACACCACGCTCGGACTCTACTACACCTCGAACAACTACCAGTCGCTGGGCATCAACTTCTCTACCAACCTGTTCAAGAAGGTGGCCCTCATGGCTTCGTTCTCAGGTCAGGAGGACAATATCACCCGCAACCAGCTCTACACCACCCGGGGCTTTGTCTATAACGCCTCCGCCTCTACCTCGCTGAGCCGCAACATGCAGCTGTCCGTGGGCTACAACGGCTACCGCCAGGTGCAGAGCGACGGCAAGGCCCACGTCAACGACACCACCCGCATCAACCGCATCATGCACTCCCTCTACGTCACGCCGTCGTACACCCTGGACCGTGAGAACGTCGCCCATGTACTGTCGTTGACGGGCAGCTTCACGAAGAACAAGGACCTCAACGCCTTCGCTACCGGCATCAGCGACGTGACGACGTTCGCCATCGGCGCCTCCCACTCGCTCGACGTGAAGCCTTGGGAGATGTCGTTCACCACCTCGCTCAGCCACCAGCAGAGCGACGGCTACCAGACCCGCTACACCAGCGATGTGCTGTCATTCTCGACGGGTCGCTCGTTCCTGAAGGAGAAAAACCTCAACGCATCGGCCACCCTGTCGATGTGCTACAACGATATCAAGAACCAACAACGCAACCTTTCCATCGGCTTCGACCTCTCGGCCGGCTATGTGCTGAACAAGGTGCATGTGTTCTCGCTGGGTGCCGGCTTCAACAAGTACAGCGACACGAACATCACGGCTGACAACAGCTCCATGGGCACTACTGAGGTGACCCTGTCGGTGGGCTACAACTACACGTTCTCGCTCCTCGAAATCAAGCGTAAGAAGTAGGCCGTGCCCCCTCCCTGTGTCAGGACGACCTTACTCAGGGTTGGGGAGAAGACAGAAAAGAGATGATAAAAGATATGATGAGCAAACAACGATATATGCAGAAGCATCCGCTCCACTCCCTCAGGTTTGTTGCGACGAGGTCGCAGCAGGCTGAACTGGGTGGTTCTGCCCCTATGCGGGCAGGGTCATCGGGTAAGGGAAGGGTCTTTAGGGTCTCTATTGCCTTCTTTCTACTCCAATTATTCTATATACTTCCTAACCTGCAGGCAGGGGCTCTCTATGCTCAGGACGTCGAGGTTAGCATCACTCCCGTTAACACCATACTGCCGCCCCAGGCTGGCGAGTATCTGGCCAATCCGGGCAAGTTCTTTACCGTCAAGCTGTTCAATAACTCCGACGAGCAGCAACTGGTACACATGGGCATGCACGTCGACATGCTGTTCCCTGACCAGCAGGTGATGGTTGCCACAGCAGCCAACGGACACATCCCCCGTCAGCCCATCGTCCTGCCGCCCCATCAGGTGAAGACGCTGAACCCCGTGGAGATGAAGAATCTGTTCAGCCACCTCACCATCGACGACATCGCCATTAGTGAGCGCCTGTACCAGAGCAACAACAACGAGGTGACGGGCCTTCTGCCTGAAGGACAATACCAGATGTACATGCAGGCCTACAGGTGGGACCCCGAACTCACCCAGCCCGTTCAGCTGAACCGTCCCGACAACGGGAGTTGCTTGTTCACCATCTGCTACGTAGCTCAGCCACCTAAGATTCTCTCACCACTACCCGCTGGGGGTGCCGACTTGTCCGACGACCCGCTGGGCTCGCTCGCCGTAGCCAAGCTTAATGTCAACCAGCCCACGCAACTGGTCACCTGGACGCAGCCCGTACTGGGTTGCCAGTCAGGTGCCGTTTCTTTCAACTATAACGTGAAGGTGGTGAAGCTCGACGGGCTGGTACCCGACGAGGCGATGGAAAAGAATGCCGCCGCCTACCAGCTGTCACGGCTGACCTCTACCACCCTGACGCTTCCGCAGGCCTATATCAACCAATGGAAGAATGACACCACCGCCGTCTATGCCCTGCAGGTAACGGCCAACAGCCTTGTCAACAGTCAGCCCAGCAACCTCAACTTCTCGCTCATAGAGAACGAGGGACGCTCCAACATCCTCCTCTTCCGGTTCTACGACCCCACGTATAAGCCATCAGAGAATAAGGGCGACCTGGAACTGTCAGCACAGGACGGCAAGGCCGATTATGACTCAAAGGACTCTGCCTATGTCTTCCAGCAGCCCACCCTTACCAAACCGGTATTCAGCGACAAGACGGCACGCAAGGTCTTTGTCGGCGACAGCATCGTCGTTGAGTGGCGCAAGGCCTGGTTCGAGGGAGGATACGGGTCCAAGCAGGACACCGTCAAGTTCGAGTATGACGTTGCACTCTATAAGGGCAACTCGGCCGACACGCCTGAAGCCATTTTCAAGTCAGCACCCGTCTACAAGAACAAGACCAAGACCCTTACCGACACCATCAAGTGGGATAAACTGAAGGGGAAGGTACAACAGGGCGACTACCTGATGCTGCGCGTCACCGCCAAGTCGACCAACACCAAGTCCATACGGATGCGACGCGACTCGCTCAACTATCGCGACTTCGCCATGGCCGAGCATTTCAACGAGACCTATAGTTGTGGCAACAACACCGCACTCGTTGAGAACAAGACGCCCATTACTGAGAAGCCCAAGGCAGGCACAACGGTCTACGTCAACGAATGGCCGCTCACGCTCAACGACGATGTCACCATCGACAAGGACGACCATACGCTGAAGGGTACGGGATGGATTAACTGGCAGGCAGGACACATGAGGGTGCGTGTCGCCGTCAAGTTCGACAACCTGCTGGTCAATACTGACAAAGTAGCCTTCGCCGGACAATGCGTCACCTACCCCAAGGAAGGCAGCAGCATGCAGCAGTATACCGCGCAGCAGGCCGTCGACTCACTCTTCTCGTCATGGGGACTGGACAATATCTGGGGCGACCTCGGACTGCCCAAGGACGTGGCCAACAAGGTAGGGTCAGTTGCCGACGGCGAGATTGACGACCTGGCGGAGCGCTACGACCTCGGCAAGTACTATTCCTACTTCAAGACGGCCGAGAAGCAATGGGACAAGTGGCAACAGGGCGAGTGGCTCGACATCTACATGCCCACCGAACTGCCCGACACCATCGCCTCGCTCCTGCCCGACGACATGTCCATACAGATAGCCAGCATGACCTATGCGCCCCAGGGTGCCGTCATGAACCTCATTGGCGAGTTCACGCTCCCTGAGAGCAACGTCCTTGAAAACGACGTGCTCATCTTCGGCGCTCCAAGGATATGCGTCTCGCAAGACCAGATCCTGCCCGAGGACGGCGTGCTGGCACTCCTCTCCGACTTCAAGATCAAGGACCCGTATAGCAATTACAGCATGACGTTCCTTGCACCCAAGGAACCCCTGCGCCCCGCCGACGGCTGCTTCATACAATGGGAGGACAACGAGTTCAGCGGACTTGGCGTGGAGATTGCGATGACCATCCCCAACCTCAAGCGCGTCGTTGAGGGCAAGGTGCAGGACCTGCCGCCCATCCTCGACCTGCAGGCAACCATCAAGGATAACTGGGGCGACTGGATGGGACGCATACACATGGATCCCTTCGAGGTGGAAGACTTGCCCGGATGGGTCTTCTCGCCGGGTAAGGACGTCATCTTCGACCATAGTTACGAAGAGAACTATCAGGGCAGCAGTTTCCACTTCCCCGACATCGCACAGATGCCCGCCACCTACGACCCCTCGCAGGTGAACAGTTATTGCAAGAACGACTGGAACGCCTGGCAGGGCGTCTATGTCGACGAGATTAGTGTGCAGTTCCCCAAGTGGGCTGTCTTTGGCAAGGGTGAGGAAGGCCTGAAGATTAGCGGCCAGAAGATGTTCTTCGACAACTCAGGCGTTACCTGCGACATCGCGGCACTCAACCTCATGGAAGCCAAGACCGGCAAGGCCGGCGGCTGGGAGTTCGACCTCGACCAGGCGAAGGTCATGATTACGCAGAACAACTTCGACTCCTGCCATGTTGAAGGACGCTTCGCCATCCCCCTGTTTGGAAAGAAGGACAGCATCGACACCAACAAGGGCAAGGTGCGCTTCACCTGTGACATCCGCCACCTGACCGATGGCGAGACCACCTATTATACCTACGACAAGGAGGGCAAGCGCGAGACACACAAGAAGAAGACCTATGGCGAGGACAGCCGCATGGCCTACCTCTTCAAGACTCAGCAGATTGACTCGCTCAGCTTCACTAGCTTCCTGGCTGATGTCATACCCATCAAGGAACAGACCTACCTCACCGTGACGGCCATCGACCGTAGTGCGGAGAAGACCGACACCTACGTGGAACTATGTCTGGCCGGACAGGTGAACATTGCCGACTCGAACTCGACGGTCAATTACATCAGGCAGTATGCCCGTAAGCTGCCGCTGAAGATGGACTTCCGCGGCATCCACTTCGCCAAGATGCGCCTGGCCAACTTCTCCTATGCTGACACGGCCAACGTCTATAAGGAGCAACGCCAGTACTTCGCCGCCGACACGCTCGGGTCAGCCCGCGTGAAGAGTGAGCTGCAATGGGAGAGCGAGCATAGCGGTCGATGGGTGGCCTTCAACCATGAGGAGCTGAAGCTGACCGAGAAGTGCTTCCTCGACCTGGGCGAGTGGTCGCTCACATCGCCAAAGAAGCAGATAGGACCGTTCTCAGTAGAGATACGCGAGTTCAAGCCCGACTATAATGCGTCAGAGCAAAAACTCAACCTCGGCATTGAGGGCGTCATCGGCTTCTGCGATGACAAGGTGTCGGCGGCCGTCGGTCTGGACATCTCCAGCAAACTGACCATCCCCAAAGACTATACCAACATTTCTGGCTACAGCCTCAGCGACGGTAGCCTGGACTTCCGTGCCGTTGAACTGAAGGCCGACCTTGGTATGCTCACGCTCGACGGCCGGCTGGAGGTGAAGAGCGACGACAAGTGGGGCGATGGCTATGCCGGTACGATTGGCCTGGAGGTGAAGGAACTGTTCAAGCTCGATGTCAAGGGTGGCTACTACAACATGCCTGCCAAGGAGGAGGCCGATGGCTACTCGCTCGGCTTCTTCACCGCCGACCTGAATATGGACGCCAAGTCGTCGCCGCTGCGCTTCGACCCGCTCGTCATCACACGCATCGCTGGCGGCTTCTACTTCAACTGCCGTCCGGTCTATGATGCCAAGACGGCTACCTTCGGCGACCCGGAGCCGCAGCATGGCATGGTGGGTGTCTCGTTCGGCTTAGGACTGGCAGCCACTGCCGGCGAGGAGACCCTCAGCGGCGACATGGACCTCAACGTCATCTACGACCAGGACCAGCACCGACTGACCACCTTTATGTTCAAGGGTAATGTGCAGGCTGTCAGCGGCATCGTCGATGCCAACATGCAACTGCTCTATCAGAACGATGACCAGGAGCGCTTCCTGGCCCTCGACATCACCGTCGAGGCAGGCTTTGAGAGCAGTCTCGGCGACGCCATGGGTAAACTGAACAAGACCTTGGAGGAAGAGAAGAAGAAACTCGACGAGTTCCAGGCCAACCTCGATGCCAAGGTGAAGGAGTTCCAGAGCGACCCCATGGGTTCGCTGGCCGCCCTGAACAGCGACTACGAGAACAAGACCTCCGACGAGGACAAGAAGGAAAACGAGGAGGAGGGCACCAAGCACGGCGACGCCCAGGCCAACCAGCAAATCAAGGAGAAGGAGATGACCCAGACCGAGCGCCACAAGGTGGAGATGGGACAGGTGAAGATATCCCTCAACATGAAGATTACGTGGCGCGAGAAGGGCGTGGAGAAGACGCCCGTCAAGTGGCATCTCTATTTGGGTAAGCCTGCGAAGGACGACCGTTGCAAGATTATCCTTATTGACTATAAGTCACGCATCGTCAGCGTGAACATTGGTGCCGACGCCTATCTCTGCCTGGGCAATGAGCTGCCCGACGACGGTCAGCTGCCACCTATCCCCAACGAGATTACGGAGTTCCTCAACGGTGGCTCGTCATCAGTAAACACCAATGCCGACCTCTCGAAGGCCGAGAACTCCAGGGCCAAGGCCGTGCGTGCCATGACGGGCTCCGTCAATGGCGGCATCATGGTGGGTGCTTCCGCATGGGGCTATATCAATGTCGACCTCGGACTGTTCTATGGCTCGCTGAAGGCCCTGGCAGGCTTCGACCTGTCGATGGTCAACTATAAGGGCAATGCCTACTGTATCAACCTGAGGCGGACCATGGGACGCGACGGCTGGTATGCCCTCGGACAGTTCTATGCCTACCTCGCCGCTAAGTTCGGCCTGCACATCAAGCTGGGCAAGCTCATCGACAAGCGCATTGACATCGTCGATGCCGGCATCGGTGGCGTCTTCGAGTGCGGCATGCCGTCACCCACCTGGATTGAGGGCCGGGCACGCATCAAGCTCAACCTGCTGGGTGGCCTCATCAAGATTAACAAGCGCTTCGACTTCGACTGCGGCGACCGCTGTGAGATATTCCGCGGCAACGCCCTCGACAACTTCAGCCTCTTCGACAACTGCACGCTGGGCGAGGACAGCCTTGTGGCCGGCTGGGACATGAAGAACGCCATCAGCACTCGTGAGGCAACGCGCGCCATGGTGACCACCACGGCATCGCTCAACAGCCAGTACCGCCTCGTTGACCCCAACACGCTCTATGACTTGAGCCAGCAGAGCAGCGCCGACGACTCGCAACTGGAGCTGCAGGCCTCGCGCACGTATATCTTTGATATGGATGGCACGCAGAATGGCTCACTCGGCAAACTGGGCGTGCGCCTGTTCGAACTCACGGAGCAGGGCTACAACAACCTGCAGGCCTATACCTACGGCATGGGCGTGCTTCGCGAGGTGGGTTCCTCCTTCGAGACCAGCATCAAGATGAATGGTGCCAGCCTGAACAGCTCGAAGGTGAAGGACGAGACGCGCAACAAGAACTACAACACCTTCATCAGTCGCATCAAGCAGATGGATGGCATCACCGAGGTGCCTGTCAGCGTGCGTGAGAACCAGGGCACGAAGTATCACCTCAACCTGCAACTGAAGCCCGGCCGCCGCTATCTGATGGCACTCACCGGCACAGCCTTCGAGGTGGAGAACGGTGAGCGCGTATGGCCTTTCATCGTTGAGCACGACACCATCAACGACAAGTGGAACGGCAACTACCATCAATGGATACAGCGTAAGCTCGTCTACTTCTGCACGACCGAGGCACCTGCTGTGCCGGAGGTGGTGGACGACCTGCAGCCCTACGTCGCCCTGGCTTATCCATCTGCCCGTGGCAGCAAACTGTTCAACGACCCCGAGGACAACGCCCGGGCCTACGTAGCCGACCTGCGTCGTCCCACCATCGCCCTCAATGAGGACATCCACGACCGCACGTGGAAGAACGGCAAGCTGGAGTGGACGCTCAGCAGCCGTGCCGTGGGCAGTCAGGAGTTTGAGAAGAGCGAGACAAAGCAGAACACCTGGACCGTCTATGACAACAGCGTCAACATGAGTCCGCTCGAAGCCTTCTCACCCTTGGAGGACAGCCGCAACAAGACCTACGAGCACAACCTGCGCCTGACCTACACCTTCCAGGTGCCCGCCGACGACTGTCCCCCCATGGGCATGGCCCAGAAGGCCCAGGCCTATCTCGACTTCCTCAAGGAGCAGGGCACACGCCACTACAGCAAGGTGATGCAGACCATTGTCGCTACGACGACCAGCAACACAGGCATATCGGGACGCGACAGACTGCAGGAGGAGACCATCACCATCGGCACGCAGCAAGTGTCGGCCCAGGTGGTCTGCGCTGCTGCCACGACCTATATGGCCAACAACAGAACGCTCCTTTCGAAGTGGAACGCCTATTACAACAACCTGAAGCAGAAACGGCAGGAAGCCTGCACACGCGACAGCGTCGTCACGCTGGCCGACATGTGGTTCCGTCAGGCCAATGGCCGCAGTTGGCGTGAGATAGGCTACAACGTCGGCGCCACGCAGACGAAGTTGCTGCTCGACTACGAGGCACCCTTCGTCGGCGTCCGTCCGTCCTCAGAGCCTACCTACACCTATGACAATCAACTGCATTACACCGAGAACAACCGCTTCAGCTATTCCGACTGGATTGTCGGGCAGGACAACACGCTGATCTGGGGTGGTGCCAACGACGACAATGTCATTCGTACGAAGGACCCATACGCTTATTTCGCCTACCTGTCGAACTTCGTCTTCATCGCTGGCCGAAAGACCAACACCTACGCCTTCGACGACGTGAAGACGCCGCACGCCACTGAGACGCTCACCCTGAGTTACAACACCAGCGACGTGGCCGGTGCCGACCAGGTGGAGGGCATGGCCTCCAGCACCATGGACCTGCGCAGCCAGATGTATCACACGTGGAACGACTGGTACTACAACGATGAGAACCAGCCCCGCTATCCGCTGCCCACACGTCTTGGTGAGGACTACGAGGCAGCCATGCCCAACCAGGACGGCAAGACCGCCAGCTACGTGCCCGCCTACGACAAGGACCACACGAGCTATCCCTACCACCTCTCGCTGGCCGACTACGTCAAGGACTTCGCCGCACCCTACTACGTGGCCCAGGAGCTGAGTACGAAGATGAAAGAGGTGGCTATGGAGCTCTATAACTACTACTATAACCAGCGTATGGAGTCGAAGAAAGACAACTACGAGCTGAAGTCCGGCGACTACTACTGGATTGACTACTTCGTCAAGCAGTGGAACAACCTGCATCGAGGCCAGTACCTGCGTGTGGAGAGCCGTGGCTTCGAGGTCAGGGTGCCCTACTATCAGTTCCCGCTCATCTTCGGCGACTGCTTCGGACAGGTAAACGGCAAGAGTGCCTTTGACAGCGACTTCAGGAAGTACACCACCAAGACCATCGAGCGCGGCAACCGCTCCTCCGGCAGCTCCATGGACAAGAAACTGTCGGGCGTGCGCTGCGAGCGCGACGTATCGAGCCTGCTGTATTCCCGTCTGACAGGCCGCAACACCTGGTTCCCGGCCATCAGTTACACGCCACGGGGCACTTGCTTCTGGTACGACTTGTACCCAGGCCAAGATAGCTTTGATGCAGCCGAGGCCCTGGGCTATGTGAAGAAGCTCGATGCCCTCATCTACCGTGTCGACACCTACAACCTGAACACCGGTCTCTACGAGGCCACCGGTCAGGGTGCCGCCCGCCAGAATGCCAATAACCCCGACTACGGCGTCTTCTCGGAGCGCACCGTCAGTCCGCTGACCGACCGCACGCATCCCTCCAGCCTCAAGACCATCAACGACTGGATCAAGCTCGTCGGTGAACCCGAGGTGAAGGTCGACGGTGTGGTAGTCAACGCCCAGCCTGATGCATGGTGGACGAAGCCGAAGTCTGAGAGTACATCGACCAGGGCTGCACAGTCAGGAAGCGGAAGATAACAGCCTTATAAGACAATGATGATGAAACATATAGTAAGACATATCTGCAAACCGTTGTTAGTAGGACTGATGCTGCTGACAGGGACGCTGACGGCCATGGGTCAGGACGCTGACTCGACGGCCAATGTCAGCCCCACGCAGCAGGGACAGCTCACCTCGCGCATCCATCTGCTCACCCGTACCTACGGTGACCATGTGGCCCTGCGCTGGGTGCCCGAGGACTATGTGTCGTGGCGCTACCTCTGTCAGACGGGTGTCAACGTGCTCCGCGTCAAGACGGGAACCCTCGACATCGACACCCTGCACTATGCCATGAAGCCCCTGACAAAGGAAGCCTTTGAAGCACGCTATCAGCCCAGCGACTCATTAGCCATGATAGCCATGGGCGTGCTCTATGGCGAAGGACGCATCGACCGCAACCAGACCCGGGATATTCCTGGCAGCGTAGGGTCAGGCATGGAACTGAACAACGAGCAGGACCTCTCCTTTGGCTATGCCATGCTCGTGGCTGAGTGGCGCCCCGACCTGGCTGAGGCTATGGCCGTTGGCTGCATCGACCGCACGGCCCGCCGTGGTGAGAAGTACGACTATTACATCCAGCCCACCGTGTGGGATACAGGCGGTAAAATCATCTTCGAGCCTGGCGTTGCCGAGCGCGTTGTCAACGAGCCTTACAAGCCCCAGCCCTACAATCCTGAACTGCGTGACTCGCTGACGGCGCCCCGCCGCTTTGTCCTCAGCTGGATTGACAACGAGCACAGCAGCTTCGAGATAGAGCGCCGCGAGCAGGCTGGCACCTGGCAGCGACTGAACGAGAAACCCTATCTCTCGATGGTCGACAACGGAGGCTTGCCCGGTCTCTGTCTGTACGCCGACTCCGTGACCCACGACGGCACCTGGCAATACCGCATCCTCGCCCACGATGCCTTCGGCACCCTGACCGAGCCATCGCCCGTCCATACGGCCTACGCCTACGACATCGAGCCGCCCAAGGCACCACAGCTGAAGCGCATCGTCATTGAGCGCCCCGACGACGCCAACCCCTCAGCCCGCGTGAGGGCACACGTCATTTGGCAGAACAACGACTCGCTGGAGAACGACCTCGCAGGATATGTCATCCAGTACTATAACGAGCGGCTGACACAGGGACAGTGGCGCCCCATCAGCCTCGCCACGTCCTCCGGCGCTCTCATCCCGCCGACTGACACTACAGCCACCATCGACGTCACGGGACTGCGTACGGGCATGCTCAGCATCTGGGCCTACGACGAGGCTGGTAATGCCGGACGCTCGCTGTCGCAGCTCATCCGCATCACCGACTATCAGGCCCCCTCAGCCCCTGACTCACTACGCGCCGAGGTGCTGCCCACGGGTCATGTCATCCTGTCCTGGCAACCGCGGCGTGAGGACATCGACATCGCCTACTACGACCTGGCCTTCGCCAACGACTCCACACACGAGTTCCTGCAGGTCAACCAGGGTGGCATACCCGATGCCCTGTACATCGACTCGCTGGCACTGGATGTCAACCAGAAGTATATCTATTATAAGGTACGCGCGGTGGACTACGAGAGCAACTTCGGCGAATGGAGTCCCATCCTGCAGGTGCTGCGTCCGCACAACACACCCCCCACCGCCGCCCACCTCGACGAGTCGTGGCACCGCACCGTCTTGCCGCCTGATGCCTCGCCTAACGAGCGTCTTGGCATGCACATGCGCTGGGTGGTGGGCACCGATGCTGACATGACCTACCACGTGTTGTGGCGACGGCTGGGCACCGAGGGTGACTGGCAGCCCATTGCCCGATGGGATGCCGACAGCCTCCAGCGGGTAGGCAACTTTGCCGTCGTCGTGGACGACAACCCGCCCTACCACCAGACTGAGCGCTACTACTACATGGTTGAGAGTTTCAACTCCAGCCCCTACACCTCGCGCAGCATGGCCGTCAGCTGGCTCCACACGGGGCCTCGCGTGCTTGACATACCCGTCAGCCTCGCTGGCGACTGGATACCGCGTGAAGGGCTCGTGCGGCTGGTATGGGAGGTGCCGTCATCGTATGCCTCCATCCTTGCGGCCTCTGGCAACTACTATTTCTGCATCCACCGCAAGACGGACAGCGAGAAGCGCTTCCGCTATGTGACCAACGTGGCGCCTGACGCCGTCGACTTCACCGACCGTAGCCTCAAGCCGGGGCAGAAGGCCGAATATTACGTCACCATCCGTTTCGCCGACGGACGCGTCGGCCAGCCTTCAAACACCATCATGGTGGAGGTGAAAAAATAAATAGTTAGACTATGCGTATGAGCAATCGGATACATGCAAACAGACACTGGCGGACGAAGGGGCTTCTCACCGCCTGCCTCACCGTGCTCCTCCTGCTGACTGCCTGTGGCGACTTCTGGGAGTCAGAAGGCGCGGAGATGCTCAAGCCGCTCGACATGCACATCCGTCGCGATGTGATTACCATCGTGCAGGGCGACACTTACTGCCTGCCCGTTAGCTTCAGTCCCGACTCACTCTTCAACCAGGCTGTCTACTGGCAGTCGCTCGACACCACCGTCTGCACCTTCGTCAACGACACGCTCCACGCACTCAGCCCTGGCATCACCAGGGTCGTGGCACAAGCCTCCATCCACCAGTTCAGCGACACCTGTTACGTACAGGTGCTGCCACCCATGCAGACGGCCCCTGGGCGCTACCCCTACGACATGATGCTCTATGCCAGCGTCAATGTGCACGGCACGCCGCTCACCATTGAGAACAGCGACTCCTTCCTCGTGGCAGCCTATGCCG
>JAEEGL012233940.1_pt1 | contig 21044 bp, 18 predicted proteins | sample 9134231 | NCBI WGS metagenome assembly JAEEGL01 (sample SAMN16246548, study PRJNA631951) | gut metagenome | biome: gut microbiome; feature: rumen; material: fiber-attached | host: Bos | place: Iran: Karaj | collected 2018-10 | reverse complement strand
TACTCTCCGGACAACGTTCCCTACGTGCCCCGCAAGTTCTTCCGCATCAACCGTTCCGGCGTGAAGGAAGGGGACTTTACGATGGTTTACGGCTGTCCCGGTACCACCCGCGAATACGTAATGAGCGAAGAGGTGCGCTATATCGGTGAAGTCTCCGACCCCCGCAAGATTGCCCTGCGTACGCTCCGTCTCGACATCCAGAAGAAATATATGTCACAGAGCCAGGCCGTACGCATCCAGTATTCTTCCAAGAATGCCAATGTCGCCAACGCCTGGAAGAAGTGGCAGGGTGAGTCCGGAGGCATCATGCGCCTTGGGACCGTCGCCGCCAAGCAGGAATACGAACGCCGTTTCGAACAGTGGGCCAAGGGCACCCGCTACGAAGGTCTCACCGGCAGGCTCGGACAGCTGTATGCCCGCCGCGAGCCCTTTTTCCTTGCATACGAGTATCTCAATGAGACCGTCCGGAGCATCGAACTGCTGAGCTTCGCCTCCCGTGTCCGCGCCGCCCTCAAGGCCGGCCGTCCTGTGCAGGCGCTCGCCGACAGTTTCTTCAAGGATTATTACCGGCCCATCGACGAAGAGACATTCGTGGCGCTTATGGATGCCTTCGGCAAGGATCTGCCGGCAGATTTCCAGCCTGAGTATTTCAAACGCAAACTCGCATCCTACGGCAGCCTGGAGGCCTGGAAGGACGATCTGTACGCCCGTTCCATATTTACCGACAAGGCCCGCGTCTGCGCTCTCTCCTCCGTGGAAGACCTCTCCGGCGACCCGGCGCTTGAAATGTACGACGCCTTCGATTCCTGGTTCTCCGGTACGCTCGCTCCTGTCATCCAGGAGGTGGCCAAAGAACTCAAGAAGGCCAACAGGGAGTATATGAAGGCGCAGATGGAGTTCGAACCGCAGAAGGCGTTCTATCCCGACGCCAACCTGACCCTGCGCGTCGCGTACGGCAAGGTCCAGGGATACAGTCCCGCCGACGCCGTGTATTATTCGCCCGTCTCGACCCTCAGGGGCATAATGGAGAAGGACAATCCGGACATATTCGATTACGACATTCCCCAGAAGCTGCGTGACATCTATGCAGCCGGCGGATATGAGAACCAGCCTGTCTGTTTCCTCGCCACCAACCATACGTCCGGCGGCAATTCCGGCAGTCCGGTCATTGACGCCGATGGCAACCTCATCGGAATCAACTTCGACCGCGTATGGGAAGGCACGATGAGCGATCTTGTCTACGACCCTGAATACTGCAGGAACATTTCCATCGACATCCGTTACCTCCTTTTCGTGGTCGAACGTATCGGCGGGGCCTCCTGGCTGCTGGATGAAATGGTCTTTACCGATAGTATATGAAACATATCTTTTTAACCCTGTTCCTTACCCTTGCAGTTTCCTGCACAGGAGGGACCGACATTCCTGGCGGAGATGAAACACCCGGAGGTGACGAGACTCCCGGAGGAAATGATATCCCCGAAGAATTCGCCGGCTATTCCAGAGTCCCCCTTTCCGCCGCCCTCACTCAGGTCCAGCCAATGACTGGCATAGTCCTCTGGACCGATTCCGGCGAGGTCGGCAGAGGAGACATTCAGTTGGAATTCTCCTATATGCTCTATTCCGACGTATGCAAGGAGAAGGACGTTTACAATTGGTCCGTCGTAGACAATCTGCTGGCCTCCGTCGCATCCAGGGGCCATCAGTCGGTCATCCGTTTCCGCTATACATATGTGGGCAAGAAGTGTGCGGTCCCCGATTATATCAAGGCTCTTCCCGATTATGAAGAGACGGTCGGCAAGAGCGAAGGCCGCACGACCTATTTCCCCGACTGGCGATGCAGCGAACTCCAGCGTTTCCATATGGAATTCTATCGCCTTTTCGCTGAACGCTACGACCAGGACCCGCGTCTGGCATTCATAGAGACAGGATTTGGCCTCTGGGCTGAATATCACATATACGACGGTCCGTTCATCCTTGGCAAGACTTTCCCCTCCAAGGCTTTCCAGTCCGAATTTGTCCAGGCAATGCCCGGTTGGTTCGTCCAGACCCCCTGGCTCATTTCCATCGATGCCGCCGACGGCAAGTACAGTCCTTTCCCGTCCTCGAAGCAGTTGCTGGATGTGAAGTTCGGAGTCTTTGACGATTCCTTCATGTGCGAGGAGCATGACAGGTACAACCGCTTGAACTGGAATTTCTTCGGTTCCGACAGGTACGTCAGGTCTCCGGCCGGAGGGGAGTTCAGTTATTACGAAGACTACGACCAGAAGCACTGCCTGGATCCCGACGGTATTTATGGCCGCACGTTTGAAAACGAAGTTGCTAAATACCACCTTACGTTCATCATCGGCAACGACCAGCCCCATTACCAGAAATGGCCCCGTATCAAGGAGGCCTCCATGTCCATGGGCTACAGGTTCCGGGTCGAGGATTTTCTGGTGAAGAAAGGCGTCGGTGCCGCAGTGCTGGTGAGCAACGCCGGCGTGGCCCCGATTTATCACGACGCGTTCATCGAAGTCGATGGCGTGCGTGGCGCATATGACCTGCGTTCTCTGCTGCCCGGCGAGTCTCAGTGGGTAGTCATAGACAATCCATCCGTTGGCGCCAGTCCCGTGCTTTCCATCGCCTGCGACCGCCTGGTCCAGGGTCAGAAAATCGAATTCGAAGCAGATATACAATGAAGACAGGTTTGATCGTAGCAATGGACTCCGAATACGAGGCCTTGCGCCGCGCCGGCATCACCGGTGTCGTAAAGTCCGGAGTGGGTAAGGCTGACGCCGCCCGTGCCGTTACGGAAATGATACTCCGTGACCGCCCGGACTGCGTTATCAATTCAGGATGTGCCGGCGGGGTAGCCCCCGGACTGAAGGTGTACGACATAGTGGTCGGGGCCCAGAGTGCCTACCACGATGTATGGTGCGGCGACGGTTTCCTTCCCGGCCAGATGATGGGGCAGCCACTGCGTTTCGACGCCGACCCTGCGCTGCTCCGTGCGGCCTGTGAGGTGGAGTGCGGCCATCCCTTGCACAGCGGCCTCATCTGCACGGGAGATCAGTTCCTCACGGCTCCGGAGGACGACGCCAGGATCCTTGGCCTCTATCCCGACGCCCTTGCCTGCGATATGGAGTCCGCCGCCCTTGCGCAGGTCTGCAAGTTCTATGGGGTGCCGTTCCTGAGCTTCCGCGTCATCAGCGACACTCATTCCTCCCACGATGTCGCAGAATCGCAGTATAAAGATTTCTGGAAGAGCATAGGGGAAGATTCCTTCCTCTTCCTCAGACAGCTGCTTGAACGCCTGTAGCGCCCCGCCTTTTACGCGTAGGAGTGCATTCCGCCCAATACCAGGTTGACGCCGAAATAGGTGATCAGCACGCACAGGAATGCCAGTACGCAGAATGCGTGGAAGAAGCGCGGACGGCGGAATGCTTTCAGTTCCGCCCCGTGCAGCGCAAATGAATATACGAGGAAAGTGACCAGGGCCCAGGTCTCCTTGGGGTCCCAGTGCCAGTAGCTGCCCCATGCGCTGTTGGCCCACACCGCACCGAGGAATGTCCCGCAGACAAGCAGGAATATGGCCGGATACAGGATGACCAGGCCGATGTCCTGCAGGCGTCCGGATGCTTCCGCCGGAACTGTCAGCCCCATTATTCCGTTAAGCGCCGTCACTCCGAGCAGGGTGTATGACAGCATCATTGTGAGGACGTGGACGGACAGCAGGGGAGACTGCAGCGCCGGTACCAGCGGCGTAATCTGCGGATTTGCTCCGGCAAGGGATGCCATCAGCATCGTGAATCCGGCCAGCAGGAACCCCATAGGCAGAGCGACCGGAAACTTCTTCCACAGCAGACATACGCCCAGCGAGGAGAACCAGGCCATCAGCATCATCACGCAGTAGCTGCCGGCAAACGGGGCGTCTCCGGAAACGTACCATCGGAGGGCCAGCGTCAGCGTCAGGTAAGCCGTCAGCAGGTAACCAAGTACGGCTGAGACATGTACTATCGCCCGCGGGAAACGTTTCCCTGTCGACATCATTATTCCGAAGAGGATGAAAAGCAGCAGTCCCCAGGTGATGGACGCCATAAAGGGGATCATCGGGCGGGAAATCCTGTTGTAGGCCTTTTCCGCCTTGATCCTGGACGCCGGAGGCAGTACCGCCGCGGCTTCTTTTTCCTGGTATGCCCTTATTTTTCCGACGACCCGCCTGACCTCGTCCCAGTCTTCGTCCCGCACCGATTTTTCCACCAGGTCCATGACTTTGCGCACGAATGTCCATAGCTCGTAGTCGTCTATGACTTCCACCGGCAGCATCTCGTTGGAGTTGTACCAGGTTACGGTTCCCGTGGAGTCGGCGATGGGATAGAGTTTCCAGGCGTCTCCCGACGCAACGCTCCGCAGGATGTATTCCTTTTCGGCTTCCTTGTCGGTACCGCGGTCCTTTGGCTTAAGCTTGAAGGGCACGTCCCGCCACCAGTCGTAATAGAACAGCCAGCCGGTGACTACCTGGCAGGCGTCGTAATCGTTCCAATGGCTCTTGCCATATTCTTTGAGCGTATAATCCCGTGCCATTGTCTCGAAGGGACACACGCGGTCGTTGTAATAGACGAAAAGTTCCCCGAAACAGTCCGAGACGTCCTTCGGGAGTACCTTGGGCGCATCTTTGGCGCCTGCCCCCGCAAACGGAACAAGCAACAGGGCGATAATGAACGACGACGATTTGAGGACCTTCCGCAGCGTCCTCCTGAAAACCGTATCCTTCTGGAAGAAAAAGCCGATAATGGAAACGAGAAGCAGGGCATAGCCAGTGAACGTGACGCCCAGCCCCCATGGAGCAAGCCGCTCGAACCTGCCGGAAATGTGCGTCAGAAATGCTCCTGCGAGGATGACGACGAACGACAGGTGCAGCAGCAGGGTCCAGAAGCGCCTGCCTGCCTTGCGGATGACCAGCCAGAGCCCGGACACCGCCAGCACCGCCCAGAGGATAAAGAACAGCGGGTTGTGATAGAAGGTGCTGAATGCGGCCTGTGTGCCATTCAGCTTTTCAAGGACCGTGGCAGCCACCATCATTATGATGAGGGCTGCCAGCGATCCGAAACCTATGAATGTAAGGATGCGGTTGATCTTCATTAAATCGAGTCTATGAATTTGACGACGGCGTCGCGCTCTTCCTTGGTGAGGTTGTAGAACTTTTCAGCGCTGGCATACGCGTCACTGTCCTTGGAATAGGCGTGCCACATGATGGCTTCCACGACATTGCGTGCGCGGCAGTCGTGCAGGCGGTCGCCGCGTCCGGTGTTGAGGGTGGAAAGTCCGCGTCCCCACAGGGGTGTCGTGCGGCACCACGTTCCGTGGATGTCATTCTTCATCCAGAGACGGTGCTGGATAAAGTCGGAATAGGGCCAGATTGTCTGATGGGCGTAACGGGGAAGCGGTTTGGTACCGTTGAGGGCGGGAGCCCAATAGTTGTCGTCTCCCGTGGTCCACGAAGGCCTGTGGCAGCTGGCGCATCCGATTTCGTTGAACAGTTTCTTGCCCTTCTGGACTGATTCGTCGTTGAGGTTGCGGGCACGGGGGACGGCAAGTCCGCGGTGCCAGACCATGAAGGAGTAGAACTCGTCGGCGCTCATCTCAGGCTCGAAGTTGTGGTAAGGGTTGTCGAACTGGTTGGTCTTGGGGCTGAGCAGCGCCAGAACGGCTTCCGATATCTCGGCGTCCGTTACCGTACCGTCCTTGTCGACATCGACATAATACGGGGAGTTCTTGCCCTGTGCCTTGATTGCGGCGATGACGCCCGCATTCTGAGACATGGCCGTAGCCCAGGCCTGGGTAGTGTAGAGGAACGGGCGGTCGGGGCGGGAGACGTTGGTGATGTTCCAGATGGCGTTTGCTCCGGCTCCGTCCTGCAGGGTGCCGCGGGTCATGGCGTAGGTGAACTTCTTGAGGAGTTTTCCTCCCATGTAGGCGTCACGCTCGTAATAGTTGCCGTCGGCATCGTAACCGGCGCCGTTCTTGCCCGCCTGCCAGTTGTGGTAGAATGCGCTCGGAGCGAAGTCTCCTGCCGCCTTGTCCCAGAATGCAGGATTCAGTTCGACGTAAGGGGCCTCGGCTGCATACTGGGCCTTGATGTCCTCCTGGGAGATTGCGTCGATAAGTCCGGTGCCGGGAATGCCGATGGTGCTCTCCAGACGGAATCCGAGCTGATTGCCCTGGGAACGTGCCGTCTCGTAAGGGGTGGGCACGGTGTTGAATGCGCTTTCGGGGATTGTCAGTTCGGGATAGATCAGCTGATACTTTTCTCCGTCCGGAAAACTCATCGCAAGGCCGCTTTCCATTGCCGTTACGGGAATCCAATTGATGCGGATCTGCTCCTCGTCGATAGGCGGGAGGAACGGGTCTTCGGCCATGGTCTGCGGCATTCCGGTAACCTCGGCGACATAGGGGCCGTCATTGGGATTTTCGGGATTCTGGTGGTAGATAACCAGCAGGTAGCCGTTGCCGAAAGCCTCTGAGCCACAGGCCCTGTAGGAATCCTTCCACTGTCCGTGGCCATAGCCCGGGTGGCAGTCCAGGCAGGATTTCCTGACGGCCGCAGGACCGCGTCCCTTGAACGGGGCCTGATTGACTGTGACGTTGCGTTCAAAGAACGCTTCTCCCTGGTTGAAAGCCGTCTGGAGCCCCATCCTTTCAACGGCGGGAGTGGGATCTTCGTACGATCCCGGGGCGATGTTGTCCGTCGTGCCGAGTTCTCCTCCCGGATACCATTCGGCGGCGGTGAAATTGCCTACGGCCTGACCGACATATTTGGCATCCGATTCCTTGGGAACGATGTCGTCTTTAGGCTCGCAGGACGCGGCGACTGCGGCAACTGCGCAAATCAGCAATAATGTTTTTTTCATAGCTTGTCACTGTTTTACAATCCATTCGGCAGCTTTGTTCAGCTCATCGTCAAGGGCGGAAACCGCATCCATTGCAGACTGGACTGAACTGTCGGCATAAATCTTTACGAATGCGCCCTTGTCCTGGCAGGCCTTGAGCGCCTTGATGGCGTCGTCGATCCTGGACTGGATGGTGGCCGCGTCGGAGTATCCGAGGTTCTTAAGCAGTGTCAAAATGGATTTGGCTGCCGGGGAGGACAGGTCGCGTCCTCCGTAGAGCGTAAACTGTATCGAAAGGATGTTGTCGATGAAATCCTGGAAAGACTTCTCGCTGTAGGGGGATTCGATGTAGTTGATGTCTTCTCCCGAGTGGGCGTTGCCCATCTTGACGTCGGCCACTTCAGCGCAGATGTTGGAGCATCCGCCGATGAGGATGGTCGAAAGGACCTCTTCCCAGGTTTCGAAAGAACTGCCGAGCCTGGCTGCGCCGAGGATGTTGGCGCCATAGACCTTGCCGTTGATTTCGGTTTCCGCTTCGATTTCTGCCATGCGGTCGGTGTACTTCTTTTCGGCCTCGGGATTCCAGGAGGCATAGAGACGGTAGCAGTTGTCCCTAAGGTCGCCTGCGACTGCGGTTGCATAAACCAGTTCCTGCTCGCCGGTCACATTGTATTTGGCAAAGGCCTCGTCGGATTCTTTGGCCTGTAGGGCGGCGACGCTGCGGTTTTTTCCGTCGCGGAAGATGATGAATTCTATGCCGTGGAAGCCGAGCAGCTCCTGGCCGAGTTTGGCTCCGGCGTAGGTTATGCCGTCTTCGCCTTTCAGATTTGCCATCTGGTCGGCGTTGCTCAGGGCTGTGGCGAGGGCCTCAACGTCCAGAGGCCAGGTGTCGATGTGAGGGTCGATTCCGAAGGTCGTTGCCGGACCGTACAGGAAGGCTTCGGACTGCTCCCAGTATTTGCGTGCATTGAGGAAGGTGGTGCAGATTGCGTCCAGGTCGCTTTGCGAGAGGGACTTGACACCTTTCGCGGAAGCGGAGGAGAGTGCCTGGTAGAGGTTATCGCTCTCATCTGCAAGTGCTTTGTATGTGCTGTAGACTACATTGGGCACATAGTTTTCGACCGCCTCGGCCATTTTCTTCTGGTTTGCTGTCAGGCCGCTGTGGGCGGGATTGTTTTTTTCGCATGAGGCAAGCGCGGCACCAAGTGCCACGATAGCCAGCAATTTGAGGATGTGTTTCATATCTTTTTGTTTTTAGGTATTATCGCTTGAAGAAGGCCATATACGTGACTCCCAGACTGATGGATGGCTCGTTGTTATATGGCTCCTTGAGGAATCGGTGGGAATATTCGCCCTTTACCGCAATCTGCGGGATGGGGAACCAGTTGAATCCTACGGCCAGGCGCTGCTTGTCTGTGTAGGGGTAGTCCTGCTGGTCTGAGGCAGGTATGTAACTGTCGTAATATTCGTAGCGGGAGAACAAGAACAGTTTGCTGTCCCTGGCACCGAACCAGGGAAGGATGTCGTAACCTGCCTCTATTCCTGCTGCCAGGGCGTTCTGGCCGACCGGGGTCTTCTTGTACGGTGCGTTGTTGGAAGAAAGGTTGCGCTTGATCGTAGAGATGGTAGTGGCGTCTGACACGTAGCCGTAGTCGGCATTGCCCCGCACAATCAGCCGTTCTCCCTTATATGCGAAGTCCAGCGCTCCGATGACCGTGTTGCCTGCGATGTCGGCGTAGCGGGTGTTGTGAAGGTCGTTCGGGAAGGAATTGTGCATGGAACTGCCAAAATAGGCGCTGAGACCTATCCGCAACCCCTCGATGCTGTAGTTGTCGACCCTGGCGGCGATGCCAGGCCGGTTTGCGACGCGGTACTCGTATGGCGACTTGGCGCCGTAGTGCACGAAATGGTCGCGGTCGAACATGAAGCCGTCCATGCCCGCCGTCATCAGCAGCTCATAGCGCCAGTGGGCGGTACGGCCCCAGAGGCTGATACCCGTATCGTGCCAGGTAGAAGGCAGGATGGTGTATTCTCCTTCGGGACGGTAGACGGTAAAGTAATTAAGTGGCTCGTGTGCGAAATTGAGCCCTCCGACGGGGACTACTATGTGACCGGCGCGGATATTGAATTCCGGACAGAAGGACTTCTGGATCCAGAACTGTTCGAGTTCCAGTTCGCCGCCTTTCTCGATTTCCGATTCCCATTCTCCGGCTTCAGTGAATTCCTTTTCCACTGCACTTCCCGTCCCGGTGTGTTCGAATTCGATTTCGGTCTGCATGCTCCAGCCCTTGCCGAAGTCGTAGCCGAGGTATATTACGGCGTGGGGGATGTCGAAGCGCCCGTGGGACGGGTCCGATGCGTATTCGGCGGGCCGGGAGTACCGGTAGACGTTGTCGCTGAAAAAGTTCCGGGTATATGCCGCTTCGCCGTAGCCGCCTATGGTGAGCTGCTGGGCGCTGAGTGAAATGGAAACAGCGGATAATAATAATATGAAAATGCAAATACGCTTCATTGGAGGCTGTTTTTTTACGGTGCAAAGTTACTTCCGGGGCGCTTCTGAATCAATCCCAATTAGTGTGTATTTCCTTTCGTGCGCGTGTGTCTTCTTTTATGATGGCATCCCCATTAATGGGGATTTGAAAAGTCTGACTATTGTAGTAATTTTGCGGTATGGCAACCGAACTGAATCCTTCAATGAAAATGACGGAACTGCTTGATGAGAATCCGTCCCTTCTTGGCGTATTTACGCGTATGGGCTTCACGTTCGGCTATGGCGACGCTTCGGTCGCCGATGTCTGCAAGGGCGCTGGAATCGATCCCGATACCTTCCTTCTTATCTGCCGGGTGTATTCCCAGGATTCTTACAGGCCCTCGGCCTACGAGATTGAAAAGGCCGACCTGAGCGTCATAGTCAAATACCTCAGCCTTTCCCATACCCATTATATGGATGTGGCCATGAAAGACCTTGCCGCCGGCCTCGGCCGCATGATCGTCCCTTGCGGGGACGACACCCAGAGGGTTATATGGAAATTCTTCACCGACTTCAAGGAGGAGCTCCAGAAGCACTTCAATTATGAAGAGGAGTGTGTGTTCCCTAATATCGGCAGCCGCGTGGCCGATATCCCGGAAGGGGATCACTCCGGCGTGGAAGAGACCATCGAAGACCTCAAGAGCCTTGTGATGAACCACCTGCCCGCGGAAGCCGACCAGCAGGAGGCATACAAGGTGCTTTCCGGTATCAACTTTCTGCAGGATGATATACGCAAGCATATCCTCCTGGAGGAAAGCGCCCTGGAGGGCAACGTGGCCGACGACCCGGAAGACAATTCGCTTTCGGCCCGGGAAAAGGAAATACTGGTTTGCGTGGCAAAGGGCATGATGAACAAGGAAATAGCCGACCGCCTCAGCATCTCCATCCATACCGTCATAACCCACCGCAAGAACATTACCCGCAAAACCGGCATCAAGACCGTCGCTGGACTCACTGTTTACGCCCTTCTGAACAATCTGTTGGACGTCAAATCCGTAGAATAGAAGAGCAGGGAACAGATTCTTCACTTCGTTCAGAATGACAGCCTCCTGCCATGCAGATCGTCAGCCTTCTGTCATGCAGATCGTCAGCCTTCTGTCATGCAGATCGTCAGCCTCCTGTCATACGGTTCGTCAGCCCCCTGTAATGCAGTATGTCAGCCTTCTGTCATGTAGTTCATCTGCTTTGTGTTATGCAGTTCGTCAGTTATGTGTCATTCTGAGGCAGGTTTACCTGCCGAAGAATCTTCTTTTAGCTTTCCTTTTTTCAACAGCATTAAAGGTTTTTTACGAATGTAATCAAGAAATTTTGTGAAAATTTTTAAAATATCGCTTGCGATATAAAAATAAAGTCGTATATTTGCATCGTGAACGATATAAACAAACTATAAATACTATAATGATTATGGATAAGCAGAAATCAATCGCGGCCCTTCAGGCCTATGCAACCGGCCTTGCCGCACAGTCACTCCAGCACAAAGTAGAAGGCAAGATCTTCGCAGACCAGGGTTACACCAAATTAGGTGAAAAGTACGCTGAGCACGCAGCAGAGGAGATGGGCTGGGTGGACCAGTTCATCGAGCGCATCCTCGACCTCGGTGGCACTCCCAAGGTAGAAGCTGCCCCCGCAATGCCCGTTACAACCGACCCCGTCGAGTACATCAAGGCCGACCTCGCAGTCTCAGTGGAGCAGGTTCCCATCCTCCAGCAGGTGGTTCTCTCCCTCGCCGACGACCTCAAGACCTTCGACATCCTCAAGGCCTACGCCCTCGATGAAGAGGAAGATATGCTCTGGAGTGAGCAGCAGCTCGACCTCATCGGTAAAATCGGTCTCCAGAACTGGCTTGTCAAGCAGCTTTAATATGAAATACGGTATAATCAGCGCATTGCTTGCGGCCGTTCTGGTCCTGCCTGCTTGCGCACAGAGCAATAATAAAGATATGGCTAAGATATATGATTTCAAGACCACCGGCAACAAGGGCGCCGAGGTCGACTTCGCACAGTTCGAAGGCAAAGTTCTTCTCATAGTCAACACCGCTTCCAAGTGCGGCTTCACTCCCCAGTACGACGGCCTCGAGGCCCTCTACCAGAAGTACAAGGACCAGGGACTCGTCATCGTCGGCTTCCCCTGCGACCAGTTCGCCGGCCAGGAACCCGGTTCCAACGAGCAGATTGAAGAGTTCTGCCGCATCAACCACGGCGTCACCTTCCCCCTGATGGCCAAGACCGACGTCAACGGCGAGAATGCCGAGCCCATATTCGAGTACCTTAAGGAGCAGGCTCCCACCGAGGAATACAAGGGCCTGAAGGCAAAAGCCACCCGCACCCTGCTCAAGGGTATCAGCAAGACCGCCAAGAAAGACAGCGACATCCTCTGGCACTTCACCAAATCCCTCATCAACCGCGACGGCACCGTCATCAAGCGCTACGCTCCCACCGTCACTCCCGAAGAGATCGAGAAGGACCTTAAGGAAATGATATGATAAAGGATGAATTCAGGCTGGACAACCAGCTCTGTTTCAGGCTATACACCGCTTCGCGCCTTCTCACGCAGGCATATCATCCGCTGCTTTCGGAGCACGGACTGACCTACCCGCAGTACCTGGTACTGCTGGTCCTGTGGGAGAAGGATGCGCAGCCGGTGAACGACATCGCAAGGCGCCTGTACCTGGAGACCAACACCGTTACGCCCCTCCTTCAGCGTATGGAGAAAGAAGGCCTGCTGGTGCGCACCAGGAGCAGTAAAGACGCCCGTGTGATGCTGGTCTCGCTCACCGCCAAGGGTCGCGTACTCCAGAACAAACTGGCCGGGGTACCTTTTACCGTAGGCAATGCTGTCGTATGCGACAGCTTCACTCCGGAAACGGCCCCCGACCTGTTCAGGACGCTTGACGGAATAATCGCCAGGCTCAGTGGCGACAAGTAGGCAATCCTCAGGATTACGCTACATACTTTTTCCCGGGAATAAACCGGGGTACGCTGCGGCAGTAAGCCTCATATCCGGGGTATTTACCGCCGCTTATTTCTTCTCCGAGGGCCGAACTGCCCTGGAACAGTACGATGAGAAGCAGGGCGCCGATGATACTCCAGTTAAGGATGCCTGTGCCTGCGCCTATCGAGAAGATGTAGAAGGACGCCCAGATGGACTGCTCGGCAAAATAATTGGGATGACGGCTTCTGCCCCAGAGGCCCGTGGTGTTGAATCCCAGGTTATAGGGAGAGGGGAGTTCTTCCAGTTTCCTGCCTTCTTTGAGCATCTTCCATTTTTTTGTCTGGAATGCCCACTGCTGTTCGTCTGCAACCGTTTCCCAGATGATGAAACAGCCCATCAGGCAGGCGGCGATGCCGTCCACCCAGCCGAACGGGGCGTCGGAGCCCATCGACACCAGGGCGGGGAATGTGGTCATAAGCACAAGGGCGTTCTGGTAGATGGAGATGAAGAAGAGGTCGAAAAGAGCCCATGCCCAGCGCTTTTTGAACGCAGGGCCGGAACGGACGACCGCCCAGCGGTAATCTTCTTCTCCCTCCCAGAATTTGAGCCTGTAGGCTCCTTTGCGGGCGAAGTTGAATGTGAGACGGATGCCCCAGAGCGTAGCGAGTACGGCCATGACCACAAGACGCACCTTCATTCCGCCCTGTGCGGCGATGATCCAGGTGTAGGCGATGGGAAGGATACTCCAGAGTTTGTCCATCTGGGAATTGTTCCCGGTGAGTTCTCCGACGATGAAACAGAATGCTGCACTGCACGCGGCGACGATGCCGAGAATCTTGAGTGCCGCAAGCTGGCTGGCGTCAAGTGCAGGTCCGACGGTAAAATACAGTACCGGGCAGACTACGATGGACAACAGCAGCAGGGTGCCCATCAGGGGGATATTCATTTTTTTCATAATAACTGCGCGAATATATTAGTCTTTACAGGAACGGGCTGATGATGCCGAAGATGAACTGCCGGAAACGCTCCCGGGAGTCCCAGGCGTCGATGAATGCCTGGTCAACCTCCTGCGCGCCCTCCATGGCCTCTTCCAGATAGCGTCGGTGCCTGAGTGCCTCAGGCTCGTCATAGATATAGACATTCACCTCGTAGAGGCTCCTGAGGCTCATCTTGTCGAGGTTGGTGCTGCCGACGCTGAGGAGGTAGTCGTCGCACAGTAAGGTTTTGCTGTGGTTGAACGGCGGTTTGCGGTACAGTATCTTTGCGCCCTTGCGGAAACACCTCTCCAGGCAGGAACGGTAAGCGGGGTCCAGTGCGGGCAGGTCGCTGTCGATGGGCAGGATTATCCGGACGTCCACCCCTCTGGCCGCCGCTTTGCCGAAGGCGTCGATAATCGGTTTGTCGGGCAGGAAGTACGGAGTCTCGAACCATACGTAGTCCCGTGCGTGTTCCAGGACCCAGACGATTGCCTCTTCAGCCATGAATGCAGGCTGGTCGGCACCGTCCGCCACCACCTGGAGTATGGTTCCGCCGTCTGCGGTTGCATTGCCCCGTACGGTCAGGTTCAGTTCCTCCCTTTCGGACTTGCACCTGGCAAGGTCGTTCCAGTTGAGCAGCAGGATGCTGCGGAGGCTCTGAACGGCAGGACCGGTGATGCGGAGCATGGCGTCGCCCCAGCCGGAGATGCTTCCTTCGGTTATATTCATGCCGCCGGTGTAGGCGATTCGCTTGTCGATTATGTTGATTTTGCGGTGGTTGCGCCAGGTGGGGTTGCAAAGGGTGGGGTCTATCCTGTAGAACGGGGAGAAATCGCGCACGTTGATGCCGCCGCGGGAGAGGCTGTCATAGTAGCCGGTGAAGACCTTGCGGCCGTCGAATATGTTGTCGAAGAAATTGCCGAAACTGTCGTGGGTGTAGCGGACCTCGATGCCCTCCTTTACTTTTTCAAACAGGATGTCGCGGGCCCGGGCACCGTCCGGATCCTGGCCGAAGAGGAACAGCTCCAGTTCGATGAGACTCTCTGCGGCGCGGAAATCGGCGTAGAGAAGATCGGCATATTGCTTGCCGGAGGAGATCAGTTCGTATTCGTTGCCGGTGGTGGGCACGAATGCGGGGGAGATGGCCAGTTTGCGGGCAAGTCCCTGGAACTCAGGACGTATGAGGGGGGTGGCGTCCTTTACCGTGACGGTGTCGGACGGCGCGGCCAGCAGGGACGCGGCTATCAGGAAACTGTACAGAAGCGCCATATTGGAATGCAAGTTACGAAAAAGTCATTACATTTGTATAATTGTAATGCTAGCTTTATGAAGAAACTCCTGCTCTTTTTGGCCGTTTTGCTTTTTGTTGCCTCCCCATATTGCATTGCGGCAGGTGATAACGGAAAGGATGAGACTGAACTCGAGTCCTCCAAACGGGTGAATACCTGGCTGCAGGTGATTCTGCCGGCTTATGTCGGATTGTCCATCGTGCCGCAGGTGGAGAACCTCGGGCAATGGGGAAGCGGCTGCTACAGGGATTTCTGCTTCGGGATGGAGATTGCAGGGCTTCGTTTCACTTCGAGGGGGAGCAATCTTGAGGCCGACCTTGGCGTGCGGTTCCAACTGATGAATTTCTCCGGACCTGCGGACAGCGGTTCCGTCATGCATGCCGCCTCGTTCGGTATCCCCGTGCGGGGCGCCGTCAAGTTCTGCCGCTGGGGAAAGGTCTTTGCGGGTCTGTCAGGAGACGTACTCGTCAGCGGTACCGCCGGGAAACCCGGTGTACCCGGGCGCACGGATGCCCGTGATACGCTTTCCCGCTTCCGGGCTTCGGTCGAGGGGGGAGTGTCCTGGCACGGCGTCGGACTCTGGGCAAGCTACGGGCTCTCACCGGTGTTCCGCAAAGATTACGGGGATGCCCACACTGTCTCTTTCGGTATCGTAATCGGGATTTGAGAATACTCCGGACGATTAAAACGGCACAATCATTTTGAATGTGACGTTTCTTCCCATATTGGCAATGCCGATGTACTTGAGGCGGCTCAGATGCGGCATATAGGCCTGGTCGGTGAGGTTCGAACCGATGATGTACAGCGACAGGCGGGTCTTTCCACTGATGACTACATCCGTTCCGGCTGAAGCGCCCAGGAGGATATATGCTTCTGTTGCCGTTTCCGTTCCTCCGGCGGCATAGAAGTGGTTCTGGGCCATGCTCCAGTCCAGATTCAATGATGCAAAGGCATTGTTGAAAAGTTTCCCACCGTGTGAAAACTCGTACTTTATTTCCGAATACAGGCGCGGGGCCGGAATGAGCGGAAGGTCCTCGCCCCCTTTCTCGCGGGCATACACGCAGGAAAAGGCGCTGCTCAAGTGCAATTGGTGAACGGGATGGATGTCGATTCCGATTTCTCCTCCGCCCAGATGGGCCAGGCCGCTGCGGAATGCATAGACCGGGAGTCCTTCATCCGATTCCTGTCCATTGCGGGCTGCAAAGATGTAGTTGTCGATGCGGCTGATGAATACGGCTGACTGGACCGAGACATATTCGGACGTGAAATCCAGGCCCAGGTCCCCTTGCAGGCTGTATTCAGGCTTCAGGTCCTTGTTGCCCAGTTCATAGCGGAAAGTTCCTTCGTGCTCGCCGTTTGAGCCCAGTTCGGCAAGATTTGGGGCGCGGAAACCACGGGCTAAGTTGGCCCTGAACGTGAAATGTTTCCCCAGCGGACGCACGGCGCCGAGACTGGCACTGATGCCCGGGAAACGGCGGCTGAATTCTTCGAAGCGCCCTTCCAGTGCCTTGCTGTGCAGCCATCGCATATCGGCCCGGATTCCACCCGAAAGGGTCCATTCGCCCATGGTCTTGGTAGCGGTGGCGAAGATCCCCGCGTCGAACAGGCCATAAGCGGGAATCAGGTATTCTTCGCCCAGATTATCGCTTTTCTGGCCCATTCCGGCCAGGCCGAATGCTGTTTTCCAACCGTTGCCGAATGCTGCCTGGTATCGCAGGTCGTAGTTGACGGTGCCCAGCCGGAAGTCCAGGCCGGGCTCACCGGCACTTTCCTCAAACTCCTGACGACGGTTCTGCTGCCATCCCAGGATGAACTTCAGGCTGCCGGGACCAATATGTATGGTATTGTCGGTCACTACCTTATAGTGCCGGACATGCTGGAACGGGAGAGCCTGCATGTATCCGTAGTTGTCTCCTTCGCCCTCGATCATTCCGGGTGTCAGGTGGAAATAACTGAACCTCAGTCGGGAATACCCCCAGGAACCATTGTGCCCCAGCAGACCGGAGGCTGCACGCTCGCGGTAGCCGGAATTTGAGACAGGCCCGTTCAATGCATTCCTGTAGGAACGTGCGTATTTATCCGAGAACCGTGCGCCCCACAGCCAGCCTTTGACGTTCCCGTCGGCTGCCAGTGAATAAGCCAGCAGGCCATTGTTGGTCTGATATTCTGAAGAAATGCTTCCGCCGAACTCTCCCGGTCCGCGGACTGGCTCCGGATGGAAGATGATGATGCCGGCAAGCGCATCCGAACCGTACATCAGCGAAGCCGGTCCTTTGAGGATTTCCACCGAGTTCACGCCTGCTCCGTCAATCTCAATGCCGTGCTCGTCACCCCATTGCTGGCCTTCCTGCCGGACTCCGTCGTTGACCACTACCACGCGATTGTATCCCATGCCGCGGATAACAGGCTTGGATATACCTCCTCCCGTTGTAATTTCACTCAGGCCGGGTTCGGTGGCAATTGCGTTTATGATGTTGCTGCCCGCCCGGGCTGAAAGTTCAGCCGGACGGATGACCGACACCGGGGCGGGCATCTCTTTCATTTTGCTGTCTCCGGCAAGGCCGGTGACTACGGTTTCGTTTAGTTGCAGATGCCTGTAAAACACATCTGTAGAGTCAGGAGTACTCTCCTGGGCGGTCGCCGCCATGCATGCAGATAGCAGCGACATTATAATTATTGCCTTTTTCAACGACAAATCAAGTGCTTATAAAAATTGCCGCCAAATGTAATGAATTTGATGGATAGTAGCAAATTCATATTTTCCCCTCCATCTCTTTGCGTCTGGCGGCATAGTAGCCGTGCCGTTTGGGATTCTCCGGAAACCAGCCACGCAGGACGCGTTTTTCCTGCAGGAACATTTCGTGGATGCCCCACAGGCAGCAGAAGGCAAAGCCTCCGATGATAATCGAGAGGATGTCGTTGGATACGAAAAGAGATATTGCTGATAACGCCAGTCCCGCCACCAGCCAGATCCACCAGCTCTGCTTTCCCCAGTGGTATTCCATCCTGATGACAAGCGGATGGCAGACGCCGATGCTCAGGAACACGGCTGCGCCTATGATGATTCCGTTGAAATTCATATCATACCGAGTTTATTGTCCCGCAAATATAAGTCGAATTGATGGAATATTATAGGCCGGGAAGGGGAGAAATCAGGATTCTCCTTGCATGCGCGTGGAAGTTTATTACCAAAATATTTATCTTTGCATTGTGATAATGGATGAATACCTGCTGTCTCTTTTGAACGTGGTCTGCGAGATGGCCCCCTATCTGCTGCTGGGCTTTTTGATCGCAGGCATCCTGCATGTTTTCGTGCCGCAGGGGTTTTATCGGAAGTATCTGTCGAAGAATAACAAGCTGTCAGTCCTTTGGGCTGCGTTACTCGGCATACCGCTGCCTCTTTGCTCCTGCGGAGTAATTCCCACTGCCATTGGCCTGAGGAATGAAAAGGCCTCCAAAGGAGCCGTGGCCTCCTTCCTGATTGCCACGCCACAGACCGGAATAGATTCCATCCTTGCAACATTCTCGCTGATGGGCCTGGGCTTTGCCATTATCCGGCCGGTTGCCGCTCTTGTTACTGGTGTTTGCGGGGGATTGCTGGTGAACCGTCTGGTCCCTGAAGACAACGCGGCGGTAACACCTGGTACATCCTGCAACGTGGAGACGGGAAACAGGTTCTGGCGCGTACTCAAGTATGCCTATTTCAAGATGATCCAGGATATCGGCGGGCGTTTGGTCATCGGCCTTCTGGTGGCGGCTCTCATTCAGGTGGCCATTCCGGATGATTTTTTCCTTCATTTCGGCAACCAGCCGCTGTTGCAGATGCTGGTGATCCTGGTGGTGGCAGTGCCGATGTACATATGTTCCACAGGCAGCATCCCAGTGGCGGCCGCTCTCATCATGAAGGGGTTGTCTCCGGGTGCGGCGCTGGTTATGCTGATGGCCGGTCCTGCCGTAAACCTGGCCTCCATCCTTGTGGTGCGGAAAGCCATGGGATGGCGTTTTACATGGATTTATCTGCTTGTCATCGTCGTTTTTTCCATTCTCTTCGGCCTGCTTGTCAATGCCATTGGAATCGACACCAACGCAATCTCCCAGGGCGGCGCCTGCTGCACCGGCAATGCCGCTTTGCCCGGCGCTTTCAAGATTATCTGCGCATCTGTTTTAACCCTGTTGATATTATTTGCACTCACTATGAAACTGTTCGAACGCTTCACTCACAAGGCCGTTGAACCAGACACGGCCGTCTATACCGTGGAAGGCATGCACTGCAGCCACTGCGAAGCCGCTGTCTGCCGTGCCGCAGAAGGTTTGCCAGGTGTTGAATCGGCAAGCGCCAGCGCTTCCCGTAAAACATTGACAATCAAAGGTCCAGTGTCGGAAGATGCCATCCGGTTGGCTGTCGAAAAAGCAGGCTATACCTTCAAAGGGAAGAAATGAGTCCGGTATTCACTGCGTTGGTTATCCCCTTCCTTGGTACTGCCCTGGGATCGGCTTTCGTGTTCTTCATGAAGCGGGATATGCCGGCAATGCTGCAGAAGGTGTTGCTGGGCTTCGCTTCCGGCGTCATGGTTGCCGCTTCTGTGTGGTCCTTGATTATCCCTGCCATAGCGATGGGGGAGGGCGCTGCGGCGGTCGTGGCTCCGACCATCGGCCTGCTGGCCGGATTTGCCTTCTTGCTGCTGATCGACTACATCACCCCGCATATCCACCCTTCCGGCAGCGCGGAAGGCCCGGCGAGCCGTCTGTCCCGCACCGCCAAACTGGCGCTGGCCGTCACCATCCACAATTTCCCGGAAGGAATGGCCGTCGGCGTGGCAATCGCTGGTGCGCTCACTGCGGATTTCAATATGGCCGGAGCGCTGGCCCTGTCGCTCGGAATCGCCATCCAGAACGTCCCGGAAGGCGCTATCATTTCCATGCCTCTCAGGGCGGAAGGGAACAGCCGTTGGAGATCATTCGGCATAGGCGCTTTGAGCGGTATTGTCGAACCCATCGGAGGAGCGTTGGTGCTTCTCCTTGCAACCTCCATTCTGGGTATCATGCCCTTCATGCTGGCGTTTGCCGCCGGAGCAATGCTCTATGTGGTCGTGGAGGAACTTGTCCCGGATTATTCACAAGGCCGGCATTCCAACATCGGCACCATGGGCTTTGCTGCGGGCTTTGCTCTTATGATGGTGCTGGATGTGGTATTGGGGTAAGCAGTGGAAACTGAATCAAGGTAACAGTTTTGCTTTGAGCCGCTGGCGTGCTTTGGTAACAGAGGCAGGGGAAATTCCCAGCAGGATGGCTTGCTCAGATACGGAGAATTGCAGGTGCGAGAGGATATAGGTGCGGATATCGCCCTTTGTCAGGTCGGGGTGCGTTTCCCTGAGTGTTTCGGACCTAAGGTCGCATGAATTCCGGAGCATCCGTTCCAATTCCGCCCACTCTTCATCCTGTATATAACGGGGCTTGGTACGAAGCTGCTGAAGCAGGTGATTCTGCCCGACGAGCGCTTGCATGAGCACATAGGAATCGACTTCACCGCCAGGACCTCCGCCGGCGTTAGGAACAAACCCTTCCCGCTCGTCGTTTCCGGCGCGGATGACCATCAGGAAGGCCCTGACATTTTTGCCGAGGATTTCGCTGGCTTGCGGGATGGTGAGCGGGCTTTTTCCGCCGGTGCAGGTTGATGCGAGGCCCAGAGCCACCAGAATGAGCTGATAATAAAGCGTTTCTGCGTCTTTGCCATGCAGACCGAAGGTGCCCGCTATCGCAGAAAGGCACTCCGCCTTGAAACCTACGTGGGAATCAATGTAATCCTTGTAGGAAGCCGGTTGCGCCTGCGATTCCATAATTATGGAGAAAAGATGCGGTTCGTCCATGGCGAACCAGATAAAGGCGATGCCAAAGCCTTTGAAAGGAGGATTGAGCGCAAAGCCGTCTCCCACCCGCTTCCGATACAGTTTCCGGGCTTCTTCCCGGACGGCATCACGGACACCCTGAATGGATCCGAAGGAGGAGAAGATTGCGTTGGCCCCGCACCCCAGTGAAGTACACAGGTTGCGGGCTGTAAGTGACGAAAGGCCTCCCGCGCGCACCAAATCAAGGGCCGCGGAAAGGATTTTATCCTTTGTGACAGTAACCGGTCTTGCCATGTTCGATGTTCCGTATCAATTCATCGCAAAAGTAAGCATTCGGGCCGGAATGTCCAATCAGTTTTCAAGAATAATCCCCAATTGTCCACATTATTGTCCATATTGATTTTTATTTCGGAACGTTAGATACACTAACTTTGCAGCCGTAAAAATATGGACAAACGATGAAACGACTGATTGTATTGTTAATGCTCGCAGTAGTTGCGCTTCCCGCTCTGGCCAAGGGCGACTGGAAGGGAAAGGTTGTGGATGAGAAAGGCGAGCCTGTGGCTTATGCCAACGTGGCCGTGCTTTCCAAGACCGACTCT
>JAEEGL010453538.1_pt1 | contig 21044 bp, 21 predicted proteins | sample 9134231 | NCBI WGS metagenome assembly JAEEGL01 (sample SAMN16246548, study PRJNA631951) | gut metagenome | biome: gut microbiome; feature: rumen; material: fiber-attached | host: Bos | place: Iran: Karaj | collected 2018-10 | reverse complement strand
CGAGATGCACTCCATCAAGGGCGGCATGACCAACTGCCAGGCCGAGATGAAGAAGGCTGTGGAATGCGGCTACTGGAACCTGTTCCGCTTCAATCCGGCGGCTCCGAAGAAGTTCACGCTGGATTCCAAGGCTCCGGCCGGCGGCTATCAGGAGTTCCTGATGAACGAAGCCCGCTACAGCCGTCTGACCCGGGAGTTCCCGGAGCGCGCCGGCGTCCTCTTTGCCCGCAACGAAGAGACCGCGAAGGAACGCTACGAGCACCTCACCAAGCTGCAGGAGATGTACGCGGAATAATACACAATCGGTCAGACAGACCGGATGGGGCCGGCGCGAAAGCGCCGGCCCTTTTGAATTTAATGGTAGCTCTGCAGGAACTGATTCGGGCTTTTGTAATCTCAACCGGATGATGTCAGAAGACCTCTCAGCCGGAAAGTGTAATACATAGCTCGGTAGACAGGCCTTTTTCACTCTGAAGCGCGGTTTCTTTCTCCAGTCTGTCATGATATAATACAAGGGGAATTGAACGGAGACCGAGTTTCCCTGGAGGAATAAGATGACGATCACGCTCCTTTGTGTCGGAAAGATCAAGGAAAGCTATCTCCGGGAAGCCTGTGCCGAGTATCTGAAACGGCTCGGCCGCTACGCGAAGACGGAGATCATCGAAGTCGACGATGAAAAGACTCCAGAGAATGCTTCCCCGGCGGAAGAAGATAAGATCAAAGAGACAGAGGGGAAGCGGCTGCTCGCCAGGATCCCGGAAGGCGCGTACGTGATCGCGCTCGCCATCGAAGGGAAGATGCCTGATTCCGTGGAGCTTTCCCGGAAGATCGACGCGCTGGGCGTAAAGGGCATTAGCCGGATCGTCTTTGTGATCGGCGGGTCTCTCGGTCTCTCGAAAGAAGCGCTGGCGCGGGCCGATGAACTCCTGAGTTTTTCCCGCCTGACCTTCCCGCACCAGCTGATGCGGGTGATCCTGCTGGAGCAGATATACCGGAGCTTCAGGATCGCCCGCGGCGAGCCGTATCACAAGTAAACCTCCGGAAAGGAGAACCGTATGCGCATCGAAAACATGAAGATCCCGCCGGTCTCTCCGGAGGAGCGGAAGGAGCGGATCGAGAAGAAACTGAAAAAACAATTCGGCTTCGTGCCGGTGTGGAAGATCCTGCGCCGGTCGGTGGACGCCCGCAGGAAAGACCAGATCTGTTTTGTCTATACGCTGGATGTCGAAGCCGGCGCGAAAAGCCCGGACCCCCCGGCTTACGAGCCCTGGCCCGGTTTTTCGGCCGGGAAGGGCGTGCCGGGAGCGGAAAGAGCCGAGCGGCCGGTCGTTGTCGGTTTCGGTCCCGCGGGGATCTTCGCGGCGCTCCTTCTCGCGAGGGCGGGGCTAAGGCCGATCGTCCTGGAACAGGGCGCCCCGGTAGAGGAGCGGCAGCGGGACGTGGAATCTTTCTGGGCCGGCGGCCGGCTCGATCCCTGGTCGAACGTACAGTTCGGCGAGGGCGGTGCCGGGACTTTCTCGGACGGCAAACTGAATACGGGCATCAAAGATCCGAGCGGCCGCATCCCCTTCATACTGCAGACTTTTGCCGAAGCGGGGGCTGATCCATCCGTCACCTATGACGCGCATCCCCATGTCGGTACCGACGTTCTGCGGACGGTAGTTCGGAATCTTCGGGAGGAGATAAGATCACTCGGCGGGGAGATCCGCTTTCATACGCAGCTCACCGGACTCGTGACGAAGAGGGGAAAACTGACGGGCGCCCGGATCCGAAACGTCCGCACGCAGGTTCCGGAAACGATCCCGGCCGAGCAGCTGATCCTGGCTATCGGGCACAGTGCCCGGCAGACATTCGAAGTATTGCTGGAGCAGGGCGTGGAGATGCGGCAGAAGGCCTTCGCGGCCGGTGTCCGGATCCAGCACCCGCAGAAACTGATTGATCGGATTCAGTACGGGACAGAAGAGAGAGGCTTCCTTCCGCCGGCGGATTATAAACTGACGGCCAGAAGCTCTGCCGGGCGGGGAGTCTATTCCTTCTGCATGTGTCCCGGCGGGGAAGTGGTGAACGCTTCGTCGGAAGACGGCCGACTCTGCGTCAACGGGATGAGCAACGCGGCGCGGGACGGAGAAAACGCCAATTCCGCTCTGATCGTGCAGGTCGGGCCGGAGGATTTCGGGAGCGATCATCCTCTCGCGGGGATGCAGTGGCAGAGAAGGCTGGAAGAAGCGGCTTACCGGGCCGCGGCCGGGGCGGTGCCCGTGGAGCGCCTGGAAGACTTCGTACGCGGTCAGACCCCTGAGATGCCGGCAAAGATCCGCCCGGTGATCCGGGGAGAGTGGGCAGCCGCAGATCTGAGAAAAGTGCTTCCCGAAGCGGTGTCGCAAGCGATCCTCGAGGCGATGCCGCAGTTCGACCGTAAAATGCCCGGCTTCGCCGATCCCGACGCGGTCCTGGCAGGGACGGAAGCGAGGACCTCTTCCCCGGTGATCATCCCCCGGGATGAGGGCTTTGAGAGCAGTCTCCGCGGGCTTTATCCCTGCGGGGAAGGCGCCGGCTACGCGGGAGGGATCACTTCGGCCGCGGTGGACGGGCTGAAGGTAGCGGAAAAAATACTGATGCATCAAGAAAACAGTTAGATCAGATACAGCCGTACAGACTAATACGTAAAAAGAAGTTCCTTCCGCTGATTCTTGGAAGGAACTTCTTTCTCTTTTGCGGGTTATTGAGGAGTCCCGAGCTCCTTCGTGATGAAGGAGAGAACATCCGCCGGAGGGATATCGAGTACAAAAGCGAACTCCTCGTGCAGGATCTTTTCGGCTTCCTTGAGGAAGTTTTCATCGGCTGTGTGCATCTTGCGTCCCTGGCTTTTCAGGCCTTCGCGGTGCTCATACAGAGCTTTGATCAGGCGGATGAGCCGGATGTGGTCGCCGCTGCGGAGGATCTCCTGGCAGGTCTCCTTGCGCTGATTGTCGGAATCGATCCAGACGCACTCCTGCTCCGGGATCGCCCGGACGGCGGAGAGGATCTCGTCCCTGGACAGGACACGGCGCAGACGCCCGCACACTTTCGGATTGTCGGTCGGAAGGAATAAAACGGCATCGCGGCGGTAGACCGGGTGAAGCTCGTAATAATCGCGCGGACGTCCGTTCACCGTCTTCCGCACGATCGCGGTGATCCGGCAAACCCCGTCGGTCCCGTATATGACTGCTTCACCTATCTCAAACATAACTTCCCTCCTTTTCTGTTATTATAGCAGTTTTTCCTGAAAAATCAAGAAAAAATCAGACTGAAATTCTCATAAGAGAAATTGACAGAATATTTTTCTGCTCGCAGCCGTGAAATATCCGTTTCCCTGCGTTTTTTTCTTGGCTTGGTGCGGGCTCCGCGCTATAATAATTAAGGGAAGACGGTCTGATCCTTTGACGCTGGAAGGATTGATCCGTCAGAAATGTTAAAACATGGAGAAAAAACAGATGCAACAGCGCGTAGCCATCGATGAAATGACCGTGATCAGATCCCTGGGCAATCTGACTCTTTCCCCTTCCGGGAAAAAGGTGGCCTTTACCGTAAAGGAAGGTGACAAGGAAAAAAACACTTACAAGACGGATATCTGGGTCTATGATGAGGCGCACAGCCCGGCGCTGTACCGCCTGACCGCGGGTGAGGACGGCAGCGCGCCGATATTCCTTGACGATGATACGATCCTTTTCAGCGCGGACCGCAAAAAGCGCCATCAGAAGGACGTTTTCGGCCCCAAGACCACCTATAACCGCATCTCTCTTTCCGGCGGGGAAGCAGAAGAGGCTTTTTTTCTGCCCTTCGCGGCTTCATCGCCGACGAAACTGGCTGACGGCCGGTGGTTCTTTGCCGGCAAACGGAACCTGACGGTTCCCGATCCGGAGGGACTGGAAGACGGTGAAAAAGAAAAGCTGAAGAAGCAGCTGGAGGAAGAAAAGGATTACGAGGTCTTCGATGAGCTTCCTTTCTGGTACGACGGGCGCGGCGTGACCAATAAACAGCGCAGAGGCCTGTATTTCTGGGATCCGGAGACAAAGAAGGCGGAACTGCTGACGGATCCTTATTTCAGTCTGGACGGTTTTGCCGTGGATCCGGCGGAAAGAAAGCTGCTTTACTGGGGCCGGGACTATGAGGTCGTGCTGCCGCGCGTTTCCCGCCTGTTCTGCAGGCAGCTGGCGGACGGTACCGTTACCGAGATCGATACGCAGGGCTATCTGATAAGCGAAGTCTTTTATATCGGCGAAGAAGCGTTTTTCCTGGGCACGCGCGGAGAACGCATGGGCTCGAGCCAGAACCATGAGATCGTGAAGCTGGAGGCGGACGGCAGCCTGACGCTGTTCCTTAAGCCGGATATCAGTTTCGGCGTCGTGGGAAGCGATGTAGCCGGCGAAAACAGCAGGCAGGATCTGAGCGACGCCTTCTATTTTACGCAGGTCAAAGATTACCGCTCCCGCTATATGAAGATGGATGCGGAAGGCGGCATGACCGTTCTGGCCGATGATCTGCCCGTTATCTCAGCGGCTGTGGGCCGTGCTGACGATATCTTCCTGATCGGCATGGAAGCAGACCGGCCGCAGGAGCTTTACCGGAAAAAGGACGGTGAGCTGACGGTCCTTTCCTCTTTCAACAAAGAATACGTCGATACGCATGAGATCGGCTCGACCGTGCATTTCACATTTTGTGACCGGGAGGGGACGGAGATCGACGGCTTCGCGCTTCTTCCGCCCGGTTTTGACAAGGAAAAGCGTTATCCGGCCATCCTAACGGTCCACGGCGGGCCACGTTCCGCTTACGGCATGGGCTTCTTTCATGAATTCCAGTACTGGGCCGGGCAGGATTATATCGTGGTGTTCTGCAATCCGCCGGGCAGCAGCGGTAAAGGCGACGCTTTTGCAGATATTCTGGGTGACAAATGGGGCGTGAGGGATTTTAACGCGGTGATGGATTTCACCGACGAGGTTTTGAAGCGGGTGCCGCAGATCGATCCGGAACGCCTGGGCATGACGGGCGGCAGTTACGGCGGTTTCATGGCCAATTGGATCATAGGACACACGGACCGGTTCAAGGCAGTCGTTTCGTGCCGCAGCATCTCGAACTATATCAGCAAATGCCTGACTACGGATATCGGTTATTATCACAATCTTCAGCAGATGGGGACGGATCCCTGGACTGATGCGGCGAAGATGTGGGCGCACTCGCCGCTCGCTTACGCGGATAAGGTGAAGACACCGACGCTTTTCATCCAGTCGGACGAAGATTACCGCTGCTGGATGGGGGACGCGGTCCAGATGCTTCAGGCTTTGCTGCTGCACGGTGTTCCTGCCCGCATGTGCCTCTTCCACGGGGAGCATCACGGACTTTCGCGCGGAGGGAAGCCGAAACACCGTATCCGCCGCCTGAAAGAAATGACAGAATGGTTCGATAAGTACCTGAAAAACTGATATGAGGCGGTCCTTCACCCGGCAGGGCGTGAATAGAGCCGGTCATAGAGAATCAAACGGATCATATCGAAGCCGACGAAGAGCGCACGATGCGCGAGATCCTGCCGGATCACTTCGTGTACTGCAATACGCCGGAGTTCGAGCGGTATCAGGAAATGCTCTGAGATCTACGCGGCCGGAAACGGTCGCGGGCGGTCTTTCGGATCCCCCGGAAGGCCGCTTTTGTGCGGGAAAAACAGACCTCTGCCGCGGGAACGATTGACAGGAGAGACCAAAATCGGTATAGTGACGGCAGAGAAGGAGGACGGATGCTTATGCAGGTGATCGCGGGGTCTGCCCGAAGACTGCTCCTCAGGACACTGCCGGGAACGGAGACCCGTCCGACCTCGGGACAGATCAAAGAGACGTTGTTCAATATCCTTCAGCCGGAGACCGAAGGGTCCCGGTTCCTGGATCTGTTCGCAGGAAGCGGCGGGATCGGGATCGAAGCCCTGAGCCGGGGCGCGAAGTACTGCGTGTTCGTGGATCATTCCCGCCAGGCGGCTGCCTGTATCCTGGAGAATCTCCGCCATACGAAGCTGGACGGAAAGGCCCGGGTCATGACCTGCGACGCGCCGGCGGCGCTCCGAAGACTGGAAGCCGCCGGAGAGAAGTTCGATCTGGTCTTTCTGGATCCGCCCTACGACCTGGGCATCTACCGCCGGATACTGGAGATCCTCGGCGGATCGTCCCTGCTTTCCCCGGACGCCCTTGTGATCGCAGAGGCCCGCAGGGAAGAAGACTTTTCCTTCGCGGAGGACTGCGGCTTTACCGTCGTCCGGGAGAAGGTCTACAAAAGCAACAAGCACGTGTTCCTGCGCGGAAAGGAGACCGATCATGAGCCGTAAAAAGATCAGTCCGCGACGCGGTCTGTATCCGGGGAGCTTCGACCCGGTCACGCTGGGTCATCTGGATATCATCCGGAGGGCGGCCCCGCTGTTTGACGAATTTTATGTCGCGGTTTTGGTGAACAGCGCAAAAAAAGCGTTGTTTTCAGCGGAAGAACGTGTTAAGATACTACAGGCTGTGACCGCAGATATTCCCGGCGTCAGGGTGATCCTGTTCTCCGGGCTCACGGTCGACTGCTGCAGGCAGTACGGAATCGGGACCATCGTGAGGGGCCTGAGAAGCGGGGCGGATCTGGAATACGAACTGCCCATCGCGCGGGTGAACCGGAGCCTTGATCCGGAGGTGGATACCCTCTTCCTGACGGCGGATGCCAGGTATGAATATATCAGTTCCAGTATCGTGAAGGAAGTGGCTTCCTACGGCAGGGACGTATCGGCCATGGTGCCGCCCGAGGTCGCGGAGCGCATGAACGCACAACGGTAGAACAGGGACCGGAAAGGACTATTATGAGCAGAATCGAACAGATCATCGGTGAGATGGAAGAATATCTGGACGGATGCAAAGCGCAGGCTTTCTCCGGCAGCAAGCGTATCGTGGTCGAGAAGGACGTGATCGACGACATGCTGGTGGAGCTCCGGATGCGTACGCCCGAGGAGATCAAGAAATATCAGAAGATCATCGCCAACAAGGACGATATCATCAACGAGGCCAAGCGTCAGGCGGAAGAGACCGTGACGCAGGCCGAGCGTCAGCGCAGCCAGCTGATCAGCGAGAGCGAGATCATGAAAGAAGCCTACGCCCAGTCTCAGAAGCTTCTGGAAGATACCCAGAACGAGGCGCAGAAGATCATCGACAAGGCGACGGTGGACGCGGACGATATCCGTCAGGGCGCGATGAATTATACCGATTATCTGCTGCAGGGCGTGCAGGAACTGCTGTCTCATTCGATGGAGAATTTCCAGAGCCGTTTCAATGCGCTGAATACGCAGCTGCAGAACAGCTATCAGGTCGTAACGGCCAACCGCAACGAGCTGGCATCCCAGGGGGCCCAGCAGGCCGAATAAAGGGGGACAGCCCCGCGGTTCATGGGGAACGGGAAGCCGTTCCCTTTTTTGATAAGAAGAGGATGGAATGATGAGCGAACGGATCCGGAAATTTTTTTATAACGATGCTTTGAAGGGGCAGTACGGCTATCTGGCCAACCGCCGGCGGCAGCAGCTGACCTTTGCGGTCGTCTGTCTCGTGCTGATGGCGGCGATCATCACGGCCGGACTTCTCATTTATAAAAAACGGGCCAATATCCTGATGATCCCCGGGCTGCTGATGGCCCTTCCCTTCGCGAACTTTCTGGTGACCTGGATCGCGATCGCGAACGGAAAGCCGGTATCCCCGGAAAAACGGGAGATTCTGAAACCCTATGAAGAGGGAGGGATGCTGCTCTATCATCTTCACGAGGTAGATGAGAAAGGAAAGCGGCACTATCTGGACTGCGTGCTCGTTTACCAGGGCGGGGCGGTGGCTTACGGCAGCCTGCTCAAGGAAGAGGAGAAGAAGGCCTGCGAGACGGACGTGAACGTCCGTCTGAAAAAGAAAGGCCTTCCGATGCGGCTGAAGATCTATCCGGACTGGGAAGCTTTCCGGAACCGGATCGCGGAGATCGAGCCCTTCGTGCCGGAAGATGAGGCGGCCAAAGTGGAGAAAACGGAGGAAGCCCTGCTGGGGCTGTGTCTGTAAGGGGACCCATGAAAGAATACACGGTCGGTCCGGCCGATGCGGGACAGCGGCTGGACAAATATTTGCGGAAGATCCTGAAGGAGGCCGACAGCGGCTTTCTCTACCGGATGCTGCGGAAAAAGAACATCACCCTGAACGGGAAGAAGGCGGAAGGCGGCGAAAAGCTCTCCGCCGGCGATACGGTGTGCTTTTTCCTTTCCGACGAAACGTTCGGAAAGTTCCGGGGAGAGGATAAACAGCCGGCTGTTTCCCTGACCTGGCCGGCTTCTCTCAGCATCGTCTATGAGGACGACGCGTTTTTGTTCGTGAATAAACCGGCGGGCATGCTTTCGCAGAAGCGGCTGCCGGAGGATGTCTCGCTCTGCGAGTATATCGATTCCTATCTGGCGGGAAAGGGTGTCCCGATCCCCGCGGGGACAGTCAACCGTCTCGACCGCAATACGAGCGGTCTGACCCTGACCGGGAAGACGGTGGCGGCAAGACAGCTCCTTTCCTGGCTGCTCCGGGAGCGCGAAGCGGAGAAATACTATCTGGCGATCACGGCAGGGAAGGCTGCCGTGCCGCAGAGGCTCGTGCAGTACTGGATCAAGGATGAAAAGACCAATCAGGTGAGTCTTTCGGATACGGAGCTTCCCGGGAGCAGCCGCGTGGAACTGGCGTTCCGGACGGAAGAGGCGCTCGGGGACTTTACGCTCCTGAAGATCCGGCTGATCAGCGGGAAGAGCCACCAGATCCGTGCGCAGCTGGCTTCCCGCGGCCTGCCGGTGCTCGGGGACGCGAAGTACGGAGACCCGGCCGCAAACCGCCGCTTCGAGGCGGAGACCGGCCATCCGCTCCGGCATCAGCTGCTACATGCGTACGAAGCGGTCTTCCCGGCGGAGATCCGCCCGGTAACAGGGCTTTCACCGGAAGCGGAGCAGGTTTTCGCAGCGATCGCCGGAAAACGCTTTACCGCGCCGCTGCCGCCCAATTTCCGGCAGTGCGTCCGGCTGCTGGGAGGTGAACTACATGGCAGGTAATCACGGACTCCGGGGATCCACCCTGGAAGCAATGATCAATCTGACGCTGGAACGCTACCGGGAAGACGGACTCGCGCTGGTCCAGAAGATCCCCACGCCCATCACGCCGATGGAGATCGACAAGGAGAGCCGCCACATCACGCTGGCCTTTTTCGACCAGAAGAGCACGGTGGACTACATCGGCGCCGTCCAGGGACTGCCGGTCTGCTTTGACGCGAAAGAATGTGCGCAGGACACAGTTCCGCTGCAGAACATCCATCCGCACCAGATAGCCTTCATGGAGGAATTCGAAGCGCAGCAGGGGGTCGCTTTCATCATTCTTATGCTGACGCACCGTGACGAGTGCTATTACGTCCCGCTCCGCGATCTGAAGCGGTTCTGGGACCGGTCCGAAGCCGGAGGACGGAAGAGTTTCGTCTATGCCGAACTGGATCAGAATTACCGCATCGACGCGGCGCCCGGCCTGCCGGTAGATTTCCTGCCGTTGCTGCAGCAGGATCTGGACGAACGCTTCGAGGCGGAACAAAACGGGGAAGAAGGCGGCTGCTGATGGAGGAAAGAAGACTGGCGCTGCCGGAGCGGATCCTGGAAAAAGTCGAAAAGCCAGCCCGCTACGTCGGCGGAGAACTGAACAGCGTCGTCAAGGATAAAGAGAAGATCGACATCCGTTTCGTGATGTGCTTTCCGGACGTCTATGAGATCGGGATGTCCCACCTGGGCATCCAGATCCTGTACGACCTGTTCAACCGGCGGGAGGATACCTGGTGCGAACGGGTCTGCTCGCCCTGGCCCGACCTGGATAAGATCATGCGGGAGGAGAAGATCCCGCTGTTTGCGCTGGAATCCCAGGATCCGATCCGGGATTTCGATTTCGTGGGCGTGACGCTCCAGTACGAGATGTGCTATACGAACGTCCTGCAGATGCTGGATCTTTCCGGGATCCCTCTGCTGGCAAAAGACCGCACCGACCGCGACCCGATCGTGATCGGCGGAGGCCCGTGCACCTACAACCCGGAGCCCCTGGCCGATTTCTTCGACCTGTTCTACATGGGCGAGGGAGAAGTCTCCTACGACGAGCTTCTCAATCTGTATAAGGAATACCGGGACGGCGGGAAGGGCCGCCGGGCCTTTCTGAGGGCTGCGGCCGGCGTGGAGGGCATCTACGTGCCTTCCCTCTATGAAGCGTCCTATAACGCAGACGGAACGCTGGCATCCTTCGAGCCGCTTTACCCCGACGGGCCCCGGAAGGTACGCCGGGGGATCGTGACGGACTTTGACAAGGCGGTCTACCCGGAAAAACCCCTCGTCCCCTTCCTGCGGCCGGTGATGGACCGCATCACGCTGGAGATCATGCGGGGCTGCATCCGCGGCTGCCGCTTCTGCCAGGCGGGCATGGTCTACCGGCCGCTGCGCGAAAAGCACGCGCAGACTTTGATGGACACTTTCCGGAAGATGCTGGATGCCAGCGGCTATGACGAGGTCTCGCTGGCTTCCCTGAGTTCCAGCGATTTCTCGGAACTGGAACCGCTTCTGGAAGAGATGATCAGCGAATGCTCCGGCAGGCACGTGAACATTTCTCTGCCGTCGCTGCGCATCGACGCGTTCTCGCTCGACGTGATGAGCAAGGTGCAGGATGTGAAGAAGAGCAGCCTGACCTTCGCGCCGGAAGCCGGTACCCAGCGGCTTCGGGATGTGATCAACAAGGGCCTGACGGAGGAGGAGATCCTCCGCGGGGCGGCGGAAGCCTTCCACGGCGGCTGGACAAAGGTCAAATTCTACTTCATGCTCGGCCTGCCGACCGAAACGGAAGAGGATATGCGGGGCATTCCGGAACTCTGCGAGACCGTGGCGGAACTATTTTATGACGAGATCCCGAAGGCGGAGCGGAAGGGCAAGGTGAACATCACCGCCAGTTCCTCCTTCTTCGTGCCGAAGCCGTTTACCCCGTTCGAGTGGGCATCCATGCTGCCCCGGGAGGAATATCTCCGGCGGGCGCATCTGGTGAAAGATCACATGCGCGCGCAGGTCAACCAGAAAGTGCTGCACTATCAGTATCACGACGCTGACGTGACCCTGCTCGAGGGCGTACTGGCCCGCGGGGACCGCCGGGTCGGGAAGGCTGTCCTGCGGGCATACGAACTGGGCTGTCTGTTCGACGCCTGGAGCGATTATTACCGGGACGAACTGTGGCAGCAGGCTTTCCGCGAAACGGACGTGGATCCGGCTTTCTATACGCTCAGGGAACGCCCGGCGGACGAGCTGTTCCCCTGGGACTTCATCGATATCGGTGTGACGAAGCGTTTTCTCCGCTCGGAGTGGGAAAAGGCCATGAAGGGAGAAGTGACGCCCAACTGCCGGGAAAAATGCGCCGGCTGCGGATGCGCGGTCTACGGCTGCGGCATCTGCACTCAGCCCCGGGACGGGAAGGGAGGCACGCTGTGACGATCCGAGTGCGTTTCGGAAAAGAGGGGAGCCTCCGCTATATCGGTCATCTGGACCTTCTGCGGACCTTCCAGAAGATCTTCCGGCGGGCCGGGATCCCCATGTGTTACTCGCAGGGATTCAGCCCGCATCCGGTCATGAGTTTCGCCCTGCCGCTCGGACTGGGCCTGACCTCCGAGGGAGAATATCTGGATGCCGATATCGAAGAAGGGATGGGTCCGGAGGAGGTGCTGGAGCGGCTGCGGAAGGCCACGTCGGACGAACTGCCGGTCTACGCCGTCATTTTGCTCCCCGAGAAGGCCGGAAACGCGATGGCTTCCGTCGGCAGGGCGGTCTATCGCTTCACCTTCGGAGAAATGAATAGCGAAGAGCGGGAAGCGGTCCGGCAGGCGCTGGAGGCTTTTCTGGCGGCGCCGAAGGTCCCGGTCCTGAAAAAGACCAAGACCCGCGAGATCGAAGAGGATATCCGCCCGATGGTCTTCGGTGCCGGTCTCGAGGAAGACCGGCTCATTCTGGATCTGGCAGCGGGCAGCGCGGCCAATCTGAAGCCGGAAATGCTGGTGGAAACCCTGAAGGACCGTTTCGGTTTCCCGACAGGTCTGAAGCCGGACGGTCTGCGCCGGCTGGACCTGATGCGGGCGGACGGCCGTTCGCTCGGGAAAGCGGAAGGAGGCGACGCATGATCCGTCTGCTGGTACTGAAACGCGGGAACGGACACCTGCTGGTCCGGTCGGAAGACGGGACCGTCACCGAGCTTTCGTTCGAGGAGCCCGGGAGCGGTCTGCGTGTGGGCGATATCGTCCTCGGGAAAGTCCTCCGGCAGAGTCCCAACCTGGACGCGGCCTATGTGGAGACCGCCCCGGGGCAGAACGCTTTCCTTCCCCTGAAGCCCGGCACGAAACTGAAACCGGAAACGCAGCTGGCCGTGCAGGTCGTGCGGGAAGCAGCCGGGAGCAAACTGCCCGGCGTGTCGGCGTCCCTGTCCCTGGCTGGTCGGTATCTGGTGCTGACAGAGGAAAAAAGCGGCCTGCATCTTTCTCACCGGCTGAGCAGAGATGCCTCTCAGACCGCGCAGGAGGCCCTTGGAGGCGTTTTAGACCGTTTCGGCGTGATACTGCGCACCGGAAGCCGTGATGTGCCTCCCGGGACGATCCTGCGGGAGGCGGAGGAACTGGAACGGGAGCTGGAGAGCATCCGCCGGCGGGAGAAAACGGCTCCCCTTTACACGCTGCTCCGTGCGGCAGCTCCGGAGTTCCTGGCCCTGCTCACCGATACCGATCTCCGTACAGTGGACGAGATCCTGACGGACGACCCGGAAGCGTTCGCCGCGATGCGGGACGTCCTCGCCGGCGAAGAGGGCGGAGAGGAGAATAAACTGCGGCTCTGCGGATCGCAGCCGATCCCTCCGTCGGTCCTGTACGGGGTGGATAAAGCCCTGGACGAGGCCCTCTCGCGCCGGGTATGGCTGAAAAGCGGCGGCTATCTGGTGATCGACCGGACCGAAGCGATGACGGTGATCGACGTGAACACCGGAAAGAACGAGGAGAAAGGCCGGACCGAAAAGCACATGACCGCCGTCAATATCGAGGCGGCGGAGGAGATCGCCCGGCAGCTGCGCCTCAGGAATCTTTCGGGGATCATTCTTGTCGATTTCATCAATATGCGCGAAGAAGAGGACCGGAAGGCAGTCGAGGAGAGGCTCCGCGAGGCGGCCCGCCGGGACCCCGTGAGCGTCAAAATCGAGGGCTTCACGAGGCTTGGGCTGATGGAGATGACGCGCCGCAGGGTCCGGAAGCCGCTTTCGGAGCAGCTGCGGGGGGCCGAATAAGACAGAAAAAGGGCCTGTGAGAAAATGAGCAAATCATTATTTTTTGAAAAAAAGTGAGATCAGGGGTTCTGGAAGATATGTCATGGGTGCCCGAAGGGGCTGAAGCCGTGATGCTTGCGAGAGATCGAAAGCCCGAGAGAAAAGACGGCCCGGGAATGACCGGGCATCTGAAAGGATACGGAGATATGCATATTATTTCAGTTATTCCCGCTTACGAACCGGATGAGCGGATGCTGCCGCTTCTGAAGGAAGCGGCGGAAAAGGGCTTCGATGTGATCGTGGTCAATGACGGCAGCCAGGAACGTTTTGACGGGGTCTTTGAGGAGGCCGCGCAGTATGCGAAAGTGCTGGGATACCGGGATAACCGCGGCAAGGGTGAAGCTCTCAAGCATGCCTTCCGTTATATCGGGGAGAAATACGAGCCTCCGTTTGCGGTGGTGACAATGGACAGCGACGGTCAGCACCGTCTGTCGGATGCGCAGAAACTCTGCGGGTATATTACGGAGCACCCCGGCGAACTGGTGCTGGGCAGCAGGCAGCAGAGCAAGGAATCTCCGTTTAGAAGCCGTCTCGGAAACGGATTTACCCGTCTGGTCTACCGTTTGGTTGCCGGTGTGAAAGTATATGATACGCAGACCGGGCTGAGGGCCTTTTCTTCCGATCTGCTGCCCCTGATGACGGAGATCCAGGGGAGCCGCTACGAATATGAGATGAACGTGCTCATGGTCTGCGCCAGAAGAAAGATCGCCATTCATGAGATCCCCATCGAGACAATCTATTTTAATGACAACGCGGGATCGCATTATGATACGGTCAAGGATTCTCTGCGTATCTTCAGGGAGATCCTGCGGTTCTGTTCTTCCTCACTGATCGGCTTTCTGGTAGATTATCTGCTTTACAGCCTGCTTGTTGCGCTTCTGGGAACGGCCCAGGTGACATTCTGCAATATCGCCGCACGCGTGGTCAGCGCATCGGTGAATTTTACGCTCAACCGGCGGTTTGTCTTTACCGGGGGAGACAAACAGCCTCTGTGGTCCAGTCTGCTTCGGTATGCAGCGCTGGCTGTCTGTATCCTGGCACTCAATACCCTGCTGCTGAACTGGCTGACGCAGACGCTGGGCTGGAACCCCTATCTCAGCAAGATCCTCGTGGAAGCGGTGCTGTTTCTCCTCAGCTGGTTCGTCCAGCGGAATTTTGTCTATTACAGGAAGAAAAAGGCGCAGAACGCGGAATGAAGACAAAAGGACGGTCTTCCGGCAAGGTTGCCATTCCGCATACGTTCCGATATAATGGTTCCGCAATACCGGCGGTATAGTGACAGGAAAGGAAAAAGGATCATCAGATATGAGAAATAGAGGCCCGAGGCTGGATCTGGCAGGCATTCTTCTGGGAGTGCTGCTGGCCGTCTACATCCTGCTGGATACGTTCGTGATCCCGCACCGGTATATCGTCGTGCCTCCCGCAAGCAGTTCTGAGACGTTCACCCTTCCCCAGACCGCGTCGGTTCCGCCTGAAGAGACAAAAGAAAACACGGTTTCTTCCGGGGATGAAACGCCGGCGGAGACCCCGGCAGGGTATAGTTCCGAAACCGGCACCGGAGAGGCCGTGCCCCGGGAATCTTCTGAACAAACGACGGAAGCTCCGTCCACGGAGCCGGAGACCAAGGTGATCCCGCCGGAAGTGCTGAAAGCGGGAGAGGGATTTACGGTCATCAGAGAATACAGCGACGAAAATATCACGATCGTTTTGAAACAGTACCGCCGTCATGATACGGACATATATGTGGCCGATATTTCCCTGGCGCGGCCGGACCTTCTGAAAACGGCTTTTGCCCAGGACACCTTCGGACGCGTCATACAGGAGACGACCTCGGATATTGCGCGGCAGCACGGCGCGATCATGGCTATCAGCGGTGACTGCTACGGGATGCAGGAGGTCGGTTATGTGCTGAAAAACGGGGTGATCTACCGCGCGTCCGGCACCCGGGGAGACGAGGATCTGGCGATCTATGCGGACGGGCACATGGAGATCGTGAAGGAAGTGGAAGTTCCTGCGGAGACGCTGCTGGCAAACGGAACAGTCCATGTGCTGGCTTTCGGACCGGGGCTTATCGAAGGCGGCGTGCTGACGGTGACTCCTTCCTCAAAGGTGCCCCGTGAGATCGCGAGCAATCCGCGGACAGCGATAGGACAGATCGGGGCGCTGCATTATATTTTCCTTGTCTCGGACGGCCGTACGAGTTCCAACAAGGGGCTGTCCCTGTATCAGCTGGGAACGTTTATGCTCGAGGAACTGGGCTGCGAACTGGCCTACAATCTGGATGGCGGCGGGTCGGCGACCATGGTGTTTCAGGACACGCTGATCAATAAGCCGACCACTTCCGGCAAGATATGGGAAAGGGGGATGAGTGACATTGTCTATATCGGCTACTAAAATCAGCCGTATTCAGGCGGCCAATATTTGCTTTTATCTGATCCTGACCGTAGCCTCGGCCGTTTTCGGCGGGGTATACGAGCTCTTCAGCCATTACGTTTATTCTTATCCCATGATCTACGCTTTCGGCTATCCGCTTTCAGCTCTCTGCTTCTGGGTCATACTGGCGTTTCGCTCTCCCCGGGCGGTGCTGAAAAAAGCGGCGGCCCAGTTGATGAGGGGCGGTGTTTTCACACTGATGATCGGAAGCATTATACGGGGCGTGCTGGAAATATTCGGCACTACCAACCGCCTGACGGTCTGGTTCTGGGTTCTGGGCGGAGGCATGCTGCTGGCGGCCCTGATCATTCAGTGGCTGCATAAAAAGAAGACCATAACGGAAACAGAGCAGATCTGACAGCAGCGAAAGGGCCTGTGAAAAAAATGAGCGAATCATTTTTCACAGGCCCTTTTTCTGTAGGGATACGACTGCTTATGCTTCGATGGGAAGCGTTATGAACTCGCCTTCGCAGGGATTACCGTGCACAAATCGGACGGTACCGCTCTTCAGGTCGGCAGCGAAAGCCATATTCGTCTGGTAATCGTCCTCGCGGGCGGCACCGGTCAGGCGGGGATCAACGTGGAGGCAGACAGAGACCGGATAGCCTCTGTGATCGCGGAAAAACTCCTCTATATCAGGCAGGGTCAGTTCTTTCCGGCTCTGCAGATCCTGCTTCATGATCTGCAGCCGGCAGTAGGAACTGGCGCGGTCGGCGTGCCCGTGGTGAAGGACCATGCGGGGTCCCAGATAGTGGTTGGTGTGGACGATCAGCCCGTTTTCCGGGAGCAGGACGTCGCAGCCGAGAGGATCCAGTTCGTAGCCGAGCGAAAGCCCGTCTTTATGTGTGACGGTAAGATGGGCGGCGAAAGGGACAGGCGTCCGGGTCGCTTCCGCGTAGGCTCCGTTCATGTTGTCCTGTTCCAGGATCCTTCTCATCCGAAAACGCAGCGGTACGCCGGGAGACGAGCCCCGGGTCGCCAGAGCGTTCAGGGTCAGGGCGATGCCTGCCGCATTGACGCCGATGCCGCCGATCATACCGGCTTCCAGGAAGAGAAGACGGGCGGGAATGCCGTTTTCGCGGGGGATCCGGACGATCACGACCGCGTCCCGCTGCGAGACAGTATAATCCCAGGTCTGGCCGGCCAGAGTGACGCCGGGAGCGGCCGCGGGGGCGACGGCACTGAAGGCGGTGCATTCGTCAGGCGCTTTTCCGGTGTCCGACGAACTGTACAGGATCTCCGAGCGGCAGTTCAGGATCAGAATGTCGTCAAACGTCACGCGGGCGCCGTCCGCTATGCCCCGCATCTCTTCGAGGTATTCGTCATACTGCCCGGTGAGAAACGGCAGAAAACGACGGGCAGCCTCCCGGGCTGTTTCCCAGGTCATCCGTTTTTCTTTCAGGAACAGCCGCCGGTAGTTCTCCAGTCCGGCTGTGATCTCGTTCCGGCATTCCCGGCCGTAACAAAGGCCTTTCTCATAAGCTGATCCGGTCAGCACGATCTGTTTGACGGACATTGCTTTTTCTCCTTCAGCAGTTATAGATCCCCGAGACTTTTCCCGGTGAACTCGAGACCGGCCTTCCGCGCCTGTTCGTGCTGAAGCTCCCGGGGGATCTCATAGACCCGGTCCCCCTTGCGGAGTCTGGCGCCGGTCTGGTGAAAGTGAAAGGGGACGCCGAATTCGACACACTGCATGTGCGTATCGAGCACCCAGGCAAAGTCGCAGATCCTGGCATCCGGGCCGGATTCCCCGCCGCAGGAGACCGAACAGATCTGATCCGCGTATTCCCGGAGATATGGCCGCAGGTTGATCCGTTCGAGCATGGGCTCATGGATTACGGACTTGCGGGGGATCGGGAGCTTCAAAAAAACGGGAAGCCGTTTATCTGTCATCCGCTGGTTCTCGCAGGTGCAGCTGATCTCCACATGACCGTATCCCGCACCCCAGTCGGCAGGGAGGGCACCGGCGATCCGTTCGGGCCGTTTCGTGACCATGAAGAACGAACAATCGGAGCGTTCCCGGATCATCCGCCATGCTTCCGGCCGCCAGCCGTCCGCGTCGGGATGAAAGAAGTCGGAGGTAAAGCAGGTGTAGAAGAGCGTTCCGGGCGGATACTTGTACACCCCTTTTTCCGGGCCTGTACGGAACTTCTGTACCGGCAGCCGGAATGCCTGCGTCTTTCTGACGACGGAAGTGTCCCGCCCGAACTCGGCGTCCCGGCGAAAAACGTAGCAGTGCGCGCAGCCGGGCGAGATACGGGTGCAGCCGTGCCAGCAGTTCCAGCTGACGGGATGGGGCGGCCGGATGACGGTCTCTTCCGGAAAGAGTTCTTCCTGAACGTAGGGCATGGCGGTTCCTCCGGGGATCCCCCGCGAAAGCCTCGGAAGCCGCGCGGACTCCCGGTCACTTCTGTCATTATACCACGGATGAGGAGAGATGGGGAGATACAGGACCGTACGATCAAGGGGGAAAAGGTTCCGAAACCGCCCGGTTTGTGGTATGATACGGGAGAATATCAGGAAAGAGGAAAGGCACGGAGCCGTTATGAAAAAAAGGCTGAATTCCAACCGGATCAAGCTGATCGCCATTGCGGCTATGACGGTCGACCATCTGACCTGGACGCTGTTCCCTGGGACGCAGTCCGTCTGGTATGTGTTCGCGCTGCACGTCATCGGGAGGCTGACCGCGCCGATCATGTGGTTCTTTATCGCCGAGGGCTGCTTCCACACACGGAGTATGGGCAGGTATATCGGCCGGCTGTTCCTGTTTGCCGTCGTATCGCACTTTGCCTACGATTTCGCGTTCGGCATCCCGTTCCTTCCGCTCTCCACGGGAGTATTCAATCAGACGAGCGTCATGTGGTCGCTGGCTTTCGCCCCGGTACTTGCCGTGGTCTGCCGGCAGGAGAAAATCCCCCAGTGGGGGAAGATGCTGATCATCATAGCCGTCTGTCTGATCACGTTCCCGTCAGACTGGTCCAGCATCGCGGTCATGTGCCCGCTCTTTCTCTTCCTGCACCGGGGAAACTTCAGAAGACAGGCATGGGATATCGTCCTCTGGTCGTTTATCTATGCGGCGGTCTATTTCATCTTTCTGGACAAGCTGTACGGCGCCCTGCAGATGTTCACCTTCCTTGCGATACCGATCCTGGCGCAGTACAACGGTCAGAGGGGACAGTGGAAGGGGATGAAGTGGCTGTTCTACCTTTACTATCCGGCGCATCTTGTCCTGATCGGCCTTCTCCGCCTGGCGCTTCACGGGGATGTGTCCGCGATTTTCTGAACAAGCGCCGAACCGGTCATGCGCCAGTATTCCACATCATGACCGAACCGGGCTGCGGACAGGCGCGGATCGCCGGAAAGGACGGGTCTGAGACATGGAGCAAAACGGATGGGAAGAGATGACTCCCGAAGAGAAGAAACGGCAGCTGTATGAGAATCAGAAACGGCTTCTGGATGATTTCCTGAAGCACGGAGCGATCACCAGGGCGCAGTATGACAAGAGTCTGGGAGATCTGACCGGGAAGATGGGGATGACGGGGAGTACCATACAGATCGCGGAAGAGCGGCTTTCGGCAGAGGAGTATATCGGATTCCTGAAACGTACCGATCTGGGCTCTCAGTATCCGAAAGAACGGTTTGCCGAGAGGATCGAAAAACTGGTCCGGAATGTATCGGTCAGTCTGACCGCCAGAAACGGCGACGGCCTTCTGGTAGGGGTGCTTTTCGGGCTGACCGATTATTGCTACTGGCTTTTTGTCACGGATCTGGGCGTTGACAGGAACTACGAACGCCGGGGGATCGCGACGAGGCTGATGCGGACGGCTCATAAAGCGGCCGGAGGAGAAAAGGATATCGCGGTGTATCTGGTGGCGAACGAAAACGCGGTCCCGTTTTATCAGAAACTCGGTATGCAGTTCTCCGACGACGTGATGCAGTACAACCATATCGACTGGACCGAATGGACCGTGGAGTGAGGCGGGAAAGACATGGCAGCCAGACATTATCCTTCTTTGTATGTGAACTGGGAGACGATCCGCTCGAACGCGGAATATGTATGCGGGATGCTGGGAGACTTAGGCGTCTCGGTCGCCGGTGTGATCAAGGTGTTCGACGGGGATCCCCGCGCGGCCAGGGCCTACGGCTGCTGCGCGCAGATCGCCGTATCGAGGGCTGTCCATCTGAAGGCGATCAGGGAGGCATTGCCCGGAAAGGAGACCCTGCTGACCAGACCGCCGGTCAGGAGCGAGATGGAAGACGCTTCCCGCTATGCGGATCTGATCCTGATGTCGGAAGCTGACGGACTGCGGGCCCTGGATGCGGCCGCGGCGGGGACCGGAGGTACTCCGGGCGTCATTCTGATGCTGGACGTCGGCGACCGAAGGGAAGGCGTCGTCGGGATCGAAGACCTTGTCAGACTGGCTCTGCTGGCGGAGAAGGAACTGCCGCACATCCGGCTGCGAGGGGTCGGGACCAACGTGGCCTGTCTGAACGGGGTCCTGCCGACGCCGGAAAATCTGTCTTTTCTGGTGCGGGGCGCCAGGGCTGTCGAGGAGGCGATCGGCCGTCCGCTCGAGATCGTCTCCGGAGGCAGTACGATCGATCTGATCCTGCTGAAGAACGGCGGCCAGCTGCCGGCCGGGATCAACCATCTGCGGATCGGAGGTTTTATCGCCAATCCGATGAACATGCGCCTGAACCGGGGCGTCTCATTTGAAGGGACCAGTGAGGACACCCTGCGTCTGGAGGCGGAGATCATCGAACTGAAGAGAAAAGATACGGCGGTGGAAAACGCGACTGTGAACTGGGCCGGAAAAGTGGTGGAGAGGCCGGATCTGGGAAAACGCCTGCAGGCGATCCTGGCGCTGGGAAGTCAGGATATCAGAGATGCTGCTGACCTGGTTCCGATGCGGGAGGGCGTGCGCGTGATCGGCTGCAGTTCGGATCATACGGTCCTGGATGTGGAAGACTGCGGGGGCGGCCTGAAAATAGGGGATACCGTCAGTTTCCGGCTCCGTTACGCGGCCATGCTGCAGGCTTTCTCCACCAGACATGTAGAGATCATATCCGAAGGATAAGGCCCCCTGATACGCTGCCGGCGGGAGGAAAAGACAAAACTGAACCGGGGAGCGGAAAAACTGTCTGAAGTGGTAAGCTTTTTTTGGACACGGAGGGGGTAACTTTTGGACAGGGATTCTGTAT
>JAEEGL012356791.1_pt1 | contig 21045 bp, 14 predicted proteins | sample 9134231 | NCBI WGS metagenome assembly JAEEGL01 (sample SAMN16246548, study PRJNA631951) | gut metagenome | biome: gut microbiome; feature: rumen; material: fiber-attached | host: Bos | place: Iran: Karaj | collected 2018-10 | reverse complement strand
ATCATTTCAAAGAACGCTTAGCAATTTTTAGTGGACAGCAATGATAAATATTTATGAGACATTTATGGTTATTCATGGGCATTTATGTTGCGTCGCAGACAATATATAAAAAACTTCGTGTTTCATTCGTGAACCGCAATGGGAATGTCGTACCTTTGCGCTGCATTTGAGGATGCATCGCGAGTGAAGGCTGCGGCTCAGCATAGCTCGAGCGAGCTCGGCTCTGCGTTCGCCTTGCACTTCACTTGTCACCAAGATGCAGCGGCAGAGATGTCAAACGCATTTGAAACGCGTTCAGATGCATTTGAAAACGGTTAGAATGCACTTGACGCACAACGGGGCCGCTATATCCAAAAAATTTGTCGAAAATGTAATCCTGCAAACTGGGGACTTAGAGCTTCTGACAAACAAAATTGCAAGAAAAGCGTATTATTTCAAAAATTTGTTTTACCTTTGCAGCCGGAATCATTCTATCACAAATCAACATGTTGTAGCAATCCTTTTACGAAAAGAACAATGAGGTGAGCACTTGGAAGCAGCTGTCAAGCTCTTTCAAGCGTTACTCGCTGCATCGTTCTTTGACTTTTTGATACAACACACAAATACCAATGTATTCTTCAGTGTCATATAAATGACCCTGTTTTCTTTGTCTGCGACGCTACACGAATTAAACACGAATTAATCATAAATATTTATGAGATATTCATGGTCATTTATGGGCATTTATGTTACGCCGTAGGCAAGTGGGGCATGGCGTCGCAGACATAAAACTTTATTTTTTGTGATTAGAATTGTTAACGAGAAAGAAAAACTAAAATGAGAAGAAAAATTCCTTATCGGGTGTGCAGCTGCATGCCCAATGGTGTGGTAACGCACCTTGAAGCCCGCACGCTGAGGGCGATGGTCAATCGTGAGATCCATCCCATCCGCTGTGCGGAAAGTTGTAAACGAAAATTTCAGAAAGGCTCACGCATCGGTGACCTCTGTGCCGAGACAGGTCATTTCTGGTGGGCCATGAAAGTATGGAAACTGACCAAACGGCTGATTGCCGACAAGGACTGGGACGACTGGCGCTACGTCAGCTTCGACAACGACCGAGTGAGGCTCAGAGACGTGATCTCGGAAACAGAATGCGAACTGCTGGCCAAGCGCAGGAGCGACCTCTGGCGCGCACTGGGATGCCCAGAACAAGCCTGGTGGACGGCAGAATGGGACAGAGTGGCCGGTGACACCTTCGGGTCGTACTACACCGATCTATGGCTGGACAAGTTCGACTACGATCCAGTGTCATGGACGGAAGAATATGAATCGGCCATGAGAGAAAACAAAGAGGACTTGGAAACGGAAGCCCTTTTCAAGGAAGGGCAAGAAGAATACCAGCCACTTTGTGCCCAAGACTTTTTTGAATATTGGGGCGATGATCCTCAAAAGAATCAAAACGTATGAGGGGTCATCGCACATTTTTTGGGCTGTTTTTACCGATAATTCGTAAAAAACACCTACCTTTGCACCCAGATTCCATTTATTAATATGGAACGCGCGGTGGCTGACCGCCACCACGAATGATTAGAATCTAACGTAATAACGATAAAAAGAATGATGAAAAAAACAATAGTAATGATCTTGGCCTTGACTGTCGGAATGACGGTGAAGGCTCAAACCTTGAAGATTAGTGATGAGGCAGGATTGATATCTTTCAGGACTGCTGTTAATAACGGAACACTAGAATACAGCACCATAGAATTGACAGCTGACATCGCGCTGACCGCAGATTGGTTTCCCATCGGTACATCATCTAAACCTTTTACAGCAACATTCGATGGTAAAGGACATAAAATTTCCCACATCAAAGTAACCGCCTCTGCCTCTGGTCTTTTTGGCGTGATTGGCACCAGTGGAAGAGTACAAAACCTCGCCATTGAAAACGGAGAGATGCGTATCTATGAAGACGGATCAGAAACTGTGACTCAATGCGGAGCCATTGCTGGTATTAATAGAGGAACCATCACAGATTGTGTCAACAAAAACACCGCTGTTTATGGAAATCATCATTTAGCTAGCGTAGGCGGTATTGCAGGTGATAATTATGGAACCATCAATAACTGCTGTAACTTCTATGGATTAGTTTATACACATAATCCCGAAGATGGCTTTAAAGCCAATTTTCTTGGCGGCATTACTGGTGAAAATTATAGTGGAGCTACCGTTAGCAACTGTTTTGTTTGTGCGGAAATAGCAAATAACCTTTATTATGGCGGCACTTATGGTCCAATCATTGCTGCTGAGAAGAATGATGGTACAGCAACCAATAACTCCTATCTGGATTATTATGAAGTTTATAATTTCTCTGATCAGACAAAGACAACATACACCACTATCCCAGGATACACACTTTATAAAGATAACCATTGGAACACGCTGTGCTTACCGTTCAACGTGACCGACCACGATGAAACGGACGAGCTGACCTTTAGCGGAACCATACTCGAAGGAGCCATCGTCAAAGAGCTTTCCAGTGCCTCATTCGACAGTTCTAATGGTGAGCTGACGCTAAACTTTAGCGATGACTTAACCGCCATTAAAGCTGGTAAGCCCTATATCATAAAGTGGGCTAGTGGCGATAATCTAGTCAATCCCTCGTTTACGGGTGTAACCATCAGCAGCCTCTCTCTACAAGACGTTACGAAAGACCTAGGTAGTGGAATGAGCATCACCTTCAAGGGCTGCTTTAGTCCTATCAGCGTTAGTGGTTCCTCCTACCTCTTCCTGAGCAGCAATGACGAGCTCTACTACCCCAGCAGCGCGAGAACCATTGGTTCCTGCCGTGCTTACTTCGAACTGAGCGGCCTGACTGCTGGTGAACCTGACCCTGTAAGCGGCGCCAGAAGCATCCGCGCCTTCAGCCTGAACTTTAACGACGAATCTACAGGAATTGTGGAGATGATAAAGGAAGAAGGAGCAGGAAATCACGTCAACGCATCCCTTCCAGAATACTTCACCATCAACGGCGTGAAGCTCACGGGCAAACCCACCGCTAAGGGTCTCTACATCCGCTCAACCCCTGCTGGTCAGCAAGGCAAAAAGGATAGCAGAATCATAGTGATTAAGTGATGATGATGAAAAAAAGTAAGTGATGATGACTAAAAAAGCAAGTGAGATGAAAAAGAATATCTATACAAAACCGGAGATTGTGGTATTCAAGCTAAAGCACAGATGCACCATCTGTGCTGGCAGCCAAATAAAAAGCGTAAAAGGTAACGCCAATGTCAATTATAGAGGCGTCGACGATGGCAGCCATGAAGTCCGTTCCCGCTCCAGCGACTGGGGCTTTGACGAAGAGTAAAGCATGAAACGAAATCTATTACTACTATCACTAACCATATTGTCATTAACTGTCTTTGCTAATGACAAATTACAGCTGACCAGTCGTCATATCTCAACCACTGATGGTCTGGCGGGCAATACCATTTATGAACTTGTTCAGGATCCAGACGGCTACATCTGGATGGCCACCAATAACGGACTGAGCCGATATGATGGCTATTCAATCGTGAACTATACCACACTAGACCGCAAAGGACAAGATGAAACAGAACGGGTAGGACGTATAACTTGCGATACGACTGAACAACTGCTATGGATCAGCACCTCCATTTATACCAACGCCTGCTACGACCTGCGCAAGAAGCAGTTCATCGACTGGACTGATGATGCCGAACGCCAACTGAACAAGTTCTATCTCTCCTCACGCGGCATCTTTTTCTACGGAATGTCGTTCGGTGTGCGTCATGCCGAACATCGCCAAGTGAGAGACTTCACATCCGAAAATGGCTTACTGCCCTCAAACGAAGTCAACAAGGTGACAGAAGACCGCTTCCACCGTATCTGGATGTTCACCAACAAAGGTGCTACTATACTGACGTCTGACGGGCAGAGCAAGATACTGCTCAAAGGAACAAATATCATCACAGGGGCAACCGACACCACACATACCTACATTTTAAGCAGTACAGGCGACATCATCGCATTTGACCAGAATCTCAACTATCGCACAATAGCCCATCTGCCGGCCATTAAACAGTTCAACACCAGTTTTGTATGGAGAGACCAATGGCTCATCTTCACTACCGAAGACACGTATGCCATTGACATCAAAAGTGGCAAGATCAGTACGCTTGACATCAGCAACGGCCGCGATCAGGGCGAATGCCTCGGCTACCACTTCATTGGCAACGATAGCGGTCGCTTATGGATATTCCCTAAAGATGGTGACATGCAGTCCATGCTGCTCATTCCCAATGCGCAATACTCCAACAACAGGGGCCGTAAGTTCCACATTGCGTCAGACAAGGAAGGAAGAATGTTTATTGCCACATACGGCAATGGACTTTTCATTTGGACACCACAGACGGGAGAAGTGACACATTACGCAGCTAACGATGATCAGCCCCTGTTCGCCACTGACTATCTTACCTATGCTATCAGCGACCAACAAGACAATATCTGGTTAGGAACTGAAACAAGCGGTACCTATTGTCTGACTCTTCATGCAGATGTCTCCCAGCTCATTCAGCCAGAGCCTCAGCACAAAGGAGACAGAGCCAATTATATCAGCACGATAGCAAGGAATCCCGTCACGAATACCTACACCATTGGCACGCGATGGGGAAACAGCTACCAGTACACCATTGGCAACGGACAGATGCTGAAAACAGGCAGCCTGTCATCATGGATAGCCATGTCGTTCTACGATCACGAGAGCCATTTCTGGCAGGGAACCGATAAGAGCGAGCTCTATGTCGATGGCCAGCGCTACCCCCTGCCGCATGTCGTCACGGCTTTTTGTCAGGACGCCCAAGGACGGATCTGGATTGGCACTTATGGTGGAGGCCTGTATGTGACCACGCTGCAAGACCTTCAGGAACAGCAATACAAACAATTCCTTACAGGGAACATGAACAAGAGTCGCATCAAGGCGCTTGCCCTTGATGGTGGCGGACGGCTCTGGATTGGCACCAACGACGGTATCTATTCTGTCGATACTAAAGGCACCTCTATCAGCGAGAACGATTTCCGCTGTTACAACAGAGCCAACAAGTTGTTCAGTCATAACGAGATTTACACACTCTTCTGCAACAACGACTCTACCGTTTGGATAGGCGCTGCCGGCAGCGGACTACTCAAATGCCACTTCCCTGCTGACGGGGGTGCGCCCCATACCAAGCGCGTCACAAGCCGTGACGGCCTGCCCAACAACAGTGTCTATAGCATCTGCGCTGACCGGCAAGGCCATATCTGGGTAGCTACCGAAGGTGGTATGGCCTGCGTAAACAGCCAAAACCTGTTGGTAAGTCGTGTGAACCAAAGACACATTGCCACTGAAAACGCTGCTCTTTATGCAGAAGAAGGCCACGTTCTCCTTGGAACCACTGAAGGACTGCTCGACATCTCCGTACTTCAAGATTCCACAACACAGGAGCGTGAGGAGGCCTTCCATCATGTACCTCGCATCACAGACCTTCATGTCAATGGCATCTCCTTGCAGGAATCGGAACGCCAAGACGGCCATCACTTCAGTCACGACGAAAACATCATCTCTTTCTATTATTCCGATTTCAACTACGCCGCCTCCTCCAATGCCCTGTACCAATATTATCTGGAGGGAGTAGAGGCCGACTGGCAACCCACAACCACCGACTATCATACCGCCTACCGCAACCTTCGTCCAGGCCGCTATGTTTTTTATCTGCGAGCCTATAGCAACGGCGTTTGGACGGAGCCTGTCACCTATGCATTCACCATCCATCAGCCATGGTATAACACCTGGTGGGCATGGATTGTCTATCTGGTCATTCTCGCACTTGTCGCATGGTATGTCTATCGCAACTGGAAAGACAAGTTCGACCTGCACCAGCAAATCAAACTCGATCGCCAACTCATGGAGTTCCGTACCCGTCTCTTCACCAATATCACCCACGAATTCCGAACCCCGCTGGCCATCATCAAAGGCGCTGTTGACAAACTCGACGATAAGCAGTCAGCCGTACAGACGGCACAACGCGCTACTAAACGTATGCTGAAACTGGTCAATCAGTTCATGGAGTTCCGTAAAGCCACTACGGGTCACTTGCGCCTACAAGTAGAACAAGGTGAGATCGTTGCCTTCATTAAGGATATTCAGCAGGACTTCTGGGCTATGGCACAACAGAAGAACTTGCAGATGACCTTCACCCCTTCAGTACGCGAATACAAGATGCTCTTCGACAAGGATATGGTGGAAACGATTATCTACAACCTGTTGTCGAACGCCATCAAGTACACCCCTGAAAAAGGAAGCGTCACCATGAGATTGAAAATTGAAAATGAAGAATTGCGAATCAGTTGCGAGGACAGCGGCCTTGGCATCAGCGAGAAGCAAAAGGAGGCACTGTTCAAGCCCTTCATGAACGGGCTGAGCAGCCAGGGTGGCATGGGCATCGGACTCTATACTGCTTACACTATGGCCAAGACCCACCACGGCTCCCTGACATATAGCGAGAGAAAAGATGAGAGAGGCGCGCTCTTCACACTTATTCTGCCTGCTACCGACATCTATACTGATGAAGAGAGGCGCTCGGCACCAGAAACGGTTGTCAGCGATGATTCTGCAACCGATGCCTCTGCCATGCTGCTTCAGGAAGTCATGCCCGAGGCGCTCAACGACCTCACGATAGCCATCATCGAGGATGACCCTGACATGATGGAACAAATCAAACACGAGGTGGGCATCTACTTCCATACAGACACCTATATGAATGGTCAGACGGGCTATGAAGGCGTCAAGGCCAATCCCCCTGCGCTACTCATCTGCGACGTGATGCTGCCTGACATGAACGGCTATGAGATCGTTTCCATGCTGAAGCAGAATGCGCAGACGGCCAATATCCCCATCATCATGCTCACGGCCCTGGCTGACGAGAACCACCAGATCAAGGCCTATAAAGCCGGTGCCGACGATTATATGACCAAGCCCTGCAACTGGCGACTGCTGGTGGCACGCACCATGCAACTTATCAAGTGGCGTCAAGCGCAGCCTGTTACGCCTGAGCCGTCAGATACTGCTGACAATCCTTCCAAATCAGTTTCTGCCGACGAGCCTTCACAGCCTACACTGATCACTTCGCAGGCTGAAAAGGTGTTCATGATGAAACTGGAGATGCTGACTGCCCAGCACCTCAGCGATGAAAAGTTCAATATCGACCAGCTGGCCCAGCTCATGGCTATGGGGCGCACTAAGTTCTATGGTAAAGTGAAGGAGATGACTGGGGTCTCGCCCAACAAATATATTATGCAGGCCCGCATGAAGAAAGCCGCCGACCTGCTGGCCGACGGCGAAATGAACGTATCAGAAGTGAGCTACAAAGTAGGCGTCCAGGATCCCAGTTATTTCAACAAGATATTCAAGGCCTACTATGGTGTGGTGCCCAGCAAATATGTAAAACCAGCCGAGTAACACTATCTGCTTATCGGCTTTACTTCCTCACAAACACTTTTTTACCATTGATAATGTAGAGGCCCGACTTCAGGGCTGAGTGCTGGATGCAGCGACCCTGTAGATCGTAGATACCCTGGTTCTCCACAAGGTGCTCATTGCGGACATTGGCAATGCCTGTGTTAAGGTCACGGATGGCCTGATCGGCATTTTCTGCCGCCTGCCAGATTTCGCTGTCGCTGGCATAGTCGCTGCCCATGTAGTAGCCCACATTGGTCGGCTGGTTGTAACCCACGTTCTCGTGGATGGCCTGCATATAGTAGGTGTGGTCGGTCATGAGCCAGGGAAGACGATGGTCGGTGGGATACCAAGTAGAGAACACCTTGATGTTCTTAAGTTTCGTCTGGTCGGGCAAGATGACCTCCTCACGCCAGTCACCCAGCATGTCGCCATACCAGCCGGGGTTTGACTTCGTGGAGTTATTAAACGAAATGTCATAACGATAGATGGTGAAGGTGCGTCCGTGGCTGTAGCTGTTGATGATGCCTCCATCGATCATCTGGCGATTCAGATAGCCGTCAAACCAGATGCCGGCATTGCACGAGCTTTCCTCTGCACGAGCCGTACCAGCACTGTTCATCAGAGGCTTGCCGTCCTGATCGAAGAGTTCGTTGCCGTATTTCCAGAACTCGCAGCCTGGAGAATTGGGATTCACGTCGGCCACCATACAGCGACCCTGATCGCCAGCTTCGGCTGCCACGATGTCCCAGATCACCTTACCCGTCTTAGCATCATGAAGTGCTACCTCGGTCTTACCGCTTTCCAGACAGTGATAGACCTGCAACCCCTCGTAGCCCTTTTGGAACACGCCCACATGATTGGCGTCACCATGACCGAGACCAGAGGTCCACAGTCCCGTGCCGTCATCATCGAAAGCACACGAACCATACATCACCTCGTCTTTGCCGTCGCCATCGAGATCAGCCACATTGAAGGCATGGTTGCCCTGTCCGGTGTATGCTGAGTTGGCCTTGCCATCCTTATTCGAAGCCTTATCCCTTGTCCACACACCATCGACCCATGACCAGTGGCCGCCAGATGTGGCTGAATCAAATTTCCACATACGACTCAGCGTGCCCTCCAAGCCCCACTGGCTGTCGGGCGTGCCAGGAATGTACTCCCAGCCCTCGACAACGGTACGTGCATAGACGCCACGACCCAGGAATATCTGCAGCCCCTGACCCTTGAACGAGGCAAGCCCCATTCGCAGCGAATTGGCACGTTTCCAATATCCATCGCCCCACGACTGGGTGTTGGTGCTCCAGTTGGCAACCCATTGGGCTGGAGTCTGTCCCTCCGTACCGCGGGCAATGAAGTTGGCACGGGCCAATTCACGACCCGTCTTACCGTCAACGACTGAGAAATACTCTGGGCCGCCATATTTGTTGGCAAAATCACCAGTATAATGACCATCGTTCCAGTTTTTGCGATAGTCGGTGATGCCGTCGTTATCGGTATCGCCTATCTCCGTACCGTCACCGAACACGGTGCCTTCGCCGGTTTTCAGAACAAACTCGGCACAGCCGTCACCATCGAGATCGCCTAGCATGACACTGGAGCTGTTGCCAGCAATGATATTGGGACCTGACTTGACACGCCACAGCATCGTACCGTCCAGCTTATAGGCATCCCACACTACTATATGGCGTGCACGGGTATCAGTATTGGCAGCAGCCTCGCTGGAAGCTGTTATTTCGCCAGCAGTGTTATACACCGTCAGCAGACGTTTCACTACAATTTCCATCTGGCCGTCGCCATCGAGGTCGCCCACTGAGCAGTCGTTGGCCTGATACTTTATTTCATCAGGATACTCAGAGCAATCGTCAGTGGATTGCAAGGGAATTTCAATATATGGTATCTTCTGCTCGGCCTGCTCTTTCTTCATGGTGTATTCACTGAGATACTCGTCACAGTTCTTCTGTCCGGCGTATGTCAGTCGGTAATGTATATCACCTGTGATAGTAGAAAGAGCCGAATGCTGGTAGTTGGTGCCTTTGATGCTTTTCTTTCCAGTCTTGAAAGCATCGTTGATGCACGACCAGTTACCCGTTTCACCCATCTTACGCCAAATGTCGAAGGCAGTATCTTCCGTATCACCGGGTAGCATACGCCACGTCAAAAGCACCTTATTATTGGCACTGGTATAATCACCAAGATTAATGGCGCCAGAGCTGGGAGCTACTGCGATAGAGCCCCATAAAGCTCGGTCTTGCAAATTGGCTGTTTGTGCATTAGCAACTGTTATGCCTGTTAACAACAGCAACGTGGTCATTAATAAAATCTGAATTCTTTTCATATCGAAATACTTTATTTTTTTGCAAAGATAATGAACTATCTAAATATTAAAGCCTATATAAACGTACAAATGCTGGTAATTCCGTTCGAAATTACCAGCATTGCTTTTGTCAGGATTAAAATTTCAGTTATTTTAATGGCAAATACCATAAAAGTAATGCCATCATTTCCTCCACTATTTCTAAGCCTTCTTCAGCCGCAGATAGAGCTGATAGAGGGCGGGCAGAAGGATGCAGAGGGAGAAGGCGACAGCCAGGAGTGAACGCTGCTCGCTGCCCAGGATATCGACCAGACGGATCTTGGGGTCGGGATAGGCACGGTAGAGCAGATAGGCCACGGTGTTGTTAGCCCAATGGAAGGCCACACCAGGGACGATGCTGCTGGTGCGCATGTACATCCAGCCTAAAAGGAGACCCATCAGGAAGGCGTGGGGCATCTGGGCTGGATTCATGTGGATGGCAGCAAAGAGCAGGGCAGAGATGGCTATCATGCCCCATTTCTGTTCAGGTTTCCACTCCAGCAGCGAACGCAGAACGGCACCTCGCATGACCAGTTCCTCGACCAGCGGAGCCGCCAGACACACCACAAAATAGCCGCCTGGCACACTCATCAGTTCGCCCAGCTCTGTTTCCAACAGGTTGGGCAATTCAGGCAGATGCTCCTGCATCCAGATGGAGGGGAGCACCACACCAAGGGCGGTAAGTACACTCCAGAACACCACAGCCCAAGGACGCGACACCAGATAGTCCTTGGTGGGCACAGCCCAATGGGCAAGGATGAACACAAGAAGCGACGTCAGCGAAAACAGCACCATCGTGGCGATGGCCGTATAGGGCGACGAAAGCCACTCTGAGTGGCCTGTCAGCATCAGAATGCCGCCGACCAGTGAGCTCGCCAACAGCTGGATGCCTACGAAAACAAGTGTATAACTAATTGCTTTGATCATTCCGTTTAGTCTGTATAGTGATTAAAAATCTGTCTAGCTAAAGCTACATCACGCTGCATCTGGCTGGCCAGCGCCTCCGCACTGGCGAAAGGCTGCTCGTCGCGCAGACGGTCGATGAAACCGACGGTGATGCGCCGTCCGTAGAGATCGCCCGTGAAATCGAGGATATGAACCTCCAAGGTGGTCTCTTCGCCATGAAACGTGGGGCGGCGGCCTATGTTCATCACCCCATAGAGTGGTCGTTGCTTCGGGGCAACGACATCGCCCTCAGCAGCACCACCGCTCCCAGCAACCGCCTCGCCCTCAGCAGCAAGACTGACCGTCACCGCATAGACGCCATTGGCAGGCACGATGCGCTCCTCGTCAAGAGGCACCATATTGGCAGTAGGGAAGCCCATTTTCCGCCCCAGCTGAAAGCCCTTCACCACGGTTCCGCTGAGCGTGTAAGGACGCATGAGACAGTCGGCAGCCTGCTTGACGCGCCCCTCCTGCAGCAGGCCACGCACAAACGAAGAGCAGACGCGCTGCCCCTGAAACGTCAGGGGCGTGGCGGCCATCACCTCGATGCCCAACGCCTGACCGTAGGCAGCATAGTCGCTGAACGTCTCCTCGCTTTTTCTGCCAAAACGGTTGTTATAGCCCATCAGCAGAAAGCGCACCCGCAGGTCGCGAGCCAGCACCTGCTCCATGAAGTCGCGGGCTGACAACTGTGCCATCTCGCGGTCGAAGCGCAGCTCGGCCAGCAGGTCGATGCCTGTGGCTGCCAACAGGGCGCTGCGCTCCTGAGGCATGGTGATGAGCTGTGGCTGCCAGTCGGGCTGAAACAGCAAGCGCGGCGGGCGGTCGAAGGTCACCACCATCGACTGCAACCCACGCTTCGCAGCCTCAGCCTGCAAGGTATCGACAAGAAAACGGTGACCCCGATGCACACCATCGAAACAGCCGATGGTGGCCGCATAACAGCCTGTGGAGGGCTTCTGTAGCGGATAGTTCAGCTGCTTCATTTCTTCCTGATGCGCTTATATACTTGATGAAGCTCGCCTAACAGCATGACAGGCATGGTGAACAGGATGATGCGCACCCAGTCATCCCAGGAGAGGTGTTCCGTGCGGAACATGGTGCCGCCCCACTCCACGATGGCCACCTGACCCAGCAGGATGAGCACCAGCACCAGCACAAACCCCTTGCCCCAGAAGAAATGGTGGAAGGCAGAGTGGTTGGAGTGGAGCGTGCGGGCATTGAACAGGTTCCACCACTGAATCATCACAAAGACGGTGAAGAACTGGGTGAGCTCGTAAGAATTAACACCCGTACCGTCGGCATTATGTTCCAGCCAGTAGAGATAGATGAAGGTGGCAAGGAAGAAGAGCGAGCCAAGGCTCACGATGCCACGCTGCATGGAGCGCGAGATGATGGAGTCTGACGTCTTGCGGGGTGCATCGTTCAACACCTCATGAGAGGGAGGCAGCGAGGCCAGCGCCATAGCCGCAAAGGTGTCCATGATCAGGTTGACCCAGAGAATCTGCGTCACCGTGAGAGGCATCTCCGTACCAATGATGCTGCCACCGATGACCAGCAGCAGGGCGGTGACATTGACCACCAGCTGGAAGAAGATGAAACGCTGGATGTTCTTATAGAGCGAACGTCCCCACTCCACCGCACGAACGACGGAATGGAACGAGTCGTCGAGCAGGGTGATGTCGCTGGCCTCCTTGGCAACGCTAGTGCCAGAGCCTAACGACAGTCCCACATGGGCATGATTCAAGGCAGGCGCATCGTTGGTACCGTCGCCGGTGACAGCCACCACCTCGCCCAGCTCCTGCAGCAACTGCACCAACCGCTGCTTGTCGGCAGGACGCGCACGGCTCATGACCTTCAGCCGTTGCACGCGCTGGCGAGCCTCCTCATCGCTGAGGGTAGCGAAGTCCACACCCGTGATATGGCTGTCGGGAGCCTCCACGTCCAGCCCTATCTGACGAGCGATCTCCAGGGCCGTAGCCTGCGTGTCGCCAGTCACCACCTTCACCTCAATGCCGGCTCGACGGCAGTCGGCCACGGCCTTCGGCACATCGTGACGAACAGGATCGCTGATGCCCACAATGGCCTGGAAACGGCCGTCGCAGACGAAGGCCAGCGTGCGCATGGCTTTCTGCTGCCACTCCAGCAAGCGTGACTGCACCAGCTCTCGCTCAGCATCGTCACGCATCTGACATTGAGCCAGCACAATCTCAGGCGCTCCTTTCACAAACGTATGGGTCACGCCATCGACCACGGCTGTGGTCTGCATGTATTTCTTCTCCGTAGAGAACGGGATGCGCTCTACGATCTGCGCATTGGCACGCAACGAGACATAGCTGTCGCCCATCTGTCGCAGACGGCGTAACAGTGCCACCTCGGTGGGGTTGCCGATGCCCTGCTCGCCATTGAGTTCAGCAGTGGTGTTGATAGCCACGGCCTGACGGAACAGCGCCTCAGCTTCAGCATCGTCGGCCACCAGCAGCTCCTGCACGGTCATACGATTCTCGGTGAGCGTGCCCGTCTTATCCGTACAAATCACGGTGACGGCACCCATCGTCTCGGAGGCCTGCAGCTTACGCACCAGATTGTTCGACTTCAGCATGCGGCGCATGTTGAGGGCCAAGGCCAGCGTGACGGCCATGGGCAGACCCTCGGGCACAGCCATCACAATGAGCGTGACGGCCATCATGAAATAGCGCAGCACCACCTCGGCCATGCCTACATAATTATCGGTATGCCAAAGGGGCTGGGTGAGCACATCATGGGTCAGGAAAGCCAGGAAAGCCACGATGGAAACGGCCGATCCCACCTTGCTGATGAATTTAGCCAGACGGTCGAGCTGCATGTTGAGCGGGGTCTTCACAGCCGACAGCTCAGTGGCTTCACGCGCCACATGGCCAATCTCGGTGGCATCGCCCACGGCCGTCACCACCATCCGTCCGCTGCCCGACATCACCATCGAAGAGCGCAAAAGGAAATTAGGAGGATAAACCCCACCCGACCTCCCCGAAGGGGAGGAGTACCATGCGGCACAAGTGTGCAACGAATCCACATCACCCTCATGCGCCAGCTTCTCCTCCCCTTCGGGGAGGCCGGGAGGGGTCATCTCTCCCCCTTCGGGGGAGTAGGAGGGGGTTTTCTCCGTCAGCATCTCACCCGTCAGGCTCGACTCATCGACCTGCAGGTCGTTGCTCTCGAAGAGGCGGCCGTCGGCAGGCACTTCATCGCCCGTCTCGACTATCACCACATCGCCCACCACCACCTCGTGGCGAGGAATCTCCTGCACACGACCTTCGCGCAGCACTTTTACCAATTGCTCTTCGCCCAACTGGGTGAGCACATCGAACTTCTTGGCGGCATCGCGCTCAAAATAGAAACCTACGGTCGTGGCAAACAGCACGGCAAGGATGATGCCTATCGTCTCGACAAACTCACCGCTGACTAAGGCCAAGCCCAAAGAAATGACCGCTGCCACCAGGAGGATGCGCACGATGGGATCTTCATATTTCTCCAGATAAAGTCGCCAGAGCGAACGGCGACGAGGGGGCGTCAGCAGGTTCTCACCATGCTGCTCCCGGCTCTTCAGCACCTCTTCGGCTGAGAGTCCTCTCGCGCGTACATTAGTATTTGCTTTCATATTTGGCCTGCAAAGGTAAACAAAAAAGAGAAAAAAGCCAATTAATTTAATAAAAAATCGTAACTTTGCAGTCGATTAAAGAAATATTCGACATGACGACACTCAGCAAGACACCCGGCCCCATCGGCATCTTCGACAGCGGATATGGAGGACTCACCATCCTCCACGGCATACGCCAATTGCTGCCCGACTATGACTATCTCTATCTGGGCGACAACGCCCGTGCGCCCTACGGTCCACGTTCGTTCGAGGTGGTCTATGAGTTCACGCGGCAGGCCGTACGGCGACTGTTTGAGATGGGATGCCAGCTGGTCATCCTGGGCTGTAACACCGCCTCGGCCAAGGCCTTGCGCTCCATTCAGCAGAACGACCTGCCCCAGTGGGATCCGCAGCGACGCGTGCTGGGCATCATCCGTCCCACGGCCGAAATTATCGGGACGCTGACGGAGAGCCGCCATGTGGGTGTACTGGCTACAGAGGGCACCATCAAGAGCGAAAGCTACAACCTGGAAATCAAGAAGCTCTGGCCGGACATCAACGTGACGGGCGTGGCCTGTCCGTTCTGGGTGCCGCTGGTGGAATACAACGAAGCCGACTCGCCCGGTGCCGACTATTTCGTGAAGAAATGCATAGACCAGCTCATGCGCCAAGACCCTCAAATCGATGCGGTCATCCTGGGCTGTACGCACTATCCGCTGCTCATGCCGAAGATTCTGAAATATGTGAAACCGGGCGTGCGCATCATTCCGCAGGGCGAATATGTGGCCACCTCGCTGCGCGACTATTTTGAGCGTCACCCCGAGATGGAACAGCGATGCTCGAAAAACGGCACCACCCACTATCTCACCACAGAGAACCCCAACACCTTCAGCGAACAGGCACAAATATTCCTACATGAACGTATCACCGTCGATAATATCTCGCTGGGGTAGTCAGCACCTCGTCGTACTGCTCACCACCCTGCTATTCTCCTGCCCCACGGAGGCGCAGACCTTCCGCATCGACACCATCAGCGATGCCGTGTTCCAGCGCATGCAAGGCAAGAGCTATCCAGAGGGCTGTATCGTCAGCCGCAGCGAACTACGCTATCTGACCGTGAGCCACTATGACCATCAGGGAAATACGCACACGGGCGAACTGGTGTGCAACAAACGCATAGCCGCCGATCTCATCGACATCTTCCGCAGTCTCTACAAGGCTCACTACCCTATCGAACGCATGCGCCTCATTGATGACTATGGAGCCGACGACGAGCGTTCGATGCGGGCCAACAACACCTCGTGCTTCTGCTATCGGGCCGTGAGCGGATCGAAGAAACTGTCGAAGCACGCACAGGGACTGGCCATCGACATCAACCCCCTCTACAACCCCTATCAGAAAGGGGCGAAAGTGCAACCTGCCAATGCCCGCCGCTACTGCAACCGTGCTGCCTCCTTTCCTTACAAGATTGAGAAAGGCGATCTGCTCTATCGGCTTTTCGTCAGCCACGGCTTCAGCTGGGGCGGCAGTTGGCGCTCACTCAAAGACTATCAGCACTTTGAGAAATAACCTCCATTTGAGAAAAGAACCTACAGCTGTTATTTCCTATTCATCCTTTCCATCACGCGGAAACCATAGTCGAGCAGGATGGCTGACTCGGTGAAACGGGTGGAATGGCTCCTACTGTTGAGCAGAACGAGAAAAAGAGTCACCCCTTGACGGGTGGCTGCCGATGCCAGGCAGTCGCCCGCCTGACGTGTATAGCCCGTCTTCACGCCAATGCAACCCTCATAGTCGCCAAGAAGAAGATTGGTGTTATGACAAGGCAGGTGGCGACCGTCGAGCAAGGGGATATCGATAAACGAGGTGCCGGCAATCTCGGCAAACGCTGAGTCACGCATGCAGTAGCGAGCCAGCACCAGCAGATCGCGGGCTGTGCTGTAGGTGCTGTCGTTGGGCATACCGTTAGGATTGGCAAAATAGGTGCTGTCCATGCCCAGATAGGCCGCCTTCTCATTCATCTGCTGACAGAAGGCAGGAATATCACCCCCTACATGCTTGGCAATGGCATTGGCGGCATCATTGTCGCTCTGCAGCATCATTTCAAGGACAAGGTTACCCAGCAGATAGCGGTCGCCCAAGCGTGTTCGGGAGTCCTTGGAAAGAAACACATCTTCGGTGATCTCGATGGAATCGCCCATATTTCCCTGTTCCAAGGCCAGCAGACAGGTCATCATCTTGGTCAGACTGGCAGGAAACATGCGCTGATTGGCATTCTTCTCGCTGATGAGCAGCCCCAACGAGTCATCTACCAGAATCCAAGCCTCAGCCGACAGCCCGTCGAGCAGCGTCCTTCCTTCGATGGAATCAAGGTTTACGACCGCACGAACCGCTGTGGTGTCAATGTGGCGGCTCGCCTCTACCCGCAGCTCCTCAACACTTTTCTCAACGGGCGCAGGAGAGCTGCAATTCACCAGGAAAGGCAGCAGCAGGATGAAAAGCCAGCCCTTAGGCATCTTGTCTCCGATATTCATACCGATAGTAATTAGAGATTGTTATTAGTTAAACGATTTGAGTGACTGGATATACGCCCAGAGTTTTTGATAGAAAGGATGGAGACAAAGGGTTTCGCGGTCGCCCAGAATGATGAGTTTCATGCGGGCTCGCGTAATGGCCACATTCATGCGGCGCAAGTCGCGAAGGAAACCAATCTGGCCCTCGTCGTTGCTTCTGACCAGCGAGATGATGATGATGTCACGCTCCTGTCCCTGGAAGCCATCGACGGTATTCACAGAGATGAGCGTTCGGAAAGGCTTGAAGAACTCACGCTTCTTGATGAGACTGCGCAGATACTGCACCTGGGCACGATAGGGAGAGATGATACCTACATCGAGCCGCTCGTCGAGAATGCGCTGCTTACCAATCATCTCAAAATAGGCCTGCAGCGTGAGGATGGTCAGCTCGGCCTCCGCTTTGTTGATGCGACCAAACGACTCGCCCACGAACTCCTCATGGAAGGAGGGAGGGGCGGAAGCAGGAGTAGCAGCAGAGCCCGTTTCGACCGTCTGACTGGCATCTACAGCGAAATTAGCCGTATCAATCCACGTCATAGGCAGGTCTAAATCGAGAATACTGCGGTTTTTCACCTGCGGCGCACTCTCCACCATGTTATGATAGAACCAATTGCTGGAAAAACGCATGATTTCATCGTTCATGCGATATTGCATGCGGAGCAGCGTCACCACTTCGGGCTTTTGGTCGCAGATGCGCTCCATGAGCGTGATGCCGAGCCCTCCTTTCAGGGCTTCGTAGCTCTTCACCGTGGGCGGCAGTTGGCAATGGTCGCCTGCAAAAATCACACGGCCTGCCCGACGGATGGGAATCCAGCAGGCTGCCTCCAAGGCTTGTGCCGCCTCGTCGATGAACAGCGTGCCAAAGCGCATACCGTCGAGCAGGCGGTTGCCGCTGCCCACCAGCGTGGAGGCAATGACACGGGCCTCCCCAAACAGTTCGGCATTGATGCGAATCTCCAGTTCGGTGGCCCTCGATTTCAGGCTCTCCAGCTTCTGATGATATTTCTCGTCACCCCGTTTATGGTTGGCGCGGAGCTGACGGATGGCTTTGCGGATGGACCACAAATGAGGGTAGTCAGGATGAGCCTCGAAACGGCGTTCGTAGGTGAACGACAGCATCTTGTCATCGACGCGCACGGGGTTGCCGAGACGCAACACATTGATGCCGCGATCCACCAGCTTTTCGCTGATCCAATCGACAGCCATGTTGCTCTGGGCGCAGACCAGCACCTGAGGCTCGCGGCGCAGCGTCTCATGGATGGCCTCCACCAACGTGGTGGTCTTTCCCGTGCCCGGAGGACCATGAACGATGGCTACGTCCTTGGCTCTGAGCACCTCGTTGACGGCATGCTCCTGTGTCTGATTCAGATAGGGGAAGTGCATGTCGGGAAAAGAAAAGGTCTCTGCCCGCATGCTACGCGTATAAAAGAGGTCGCGCAGATAGCCCTGTCGGCCCTTGGCCCGCATGGTGCGCTCCAGCGCGTCCTGCATCATCTTATAGGAGGTCTCGTCGAACGACAACTGAACGCCCACGCCCTCCTGCTGCAGGTCGATCAACGGGGTACCGTCAGGCACCACGATGACCATGCGTGAGCCATCGACAAAAGAGACGGTACCTTTGAGCTGGGAAAGAGGGGTTTGGCGGACTTTCGCCTGCTCATGGGCTTCACCGCTGGCCTCCATCTTAAAGAAACTGACAGGCTTACCGAATTCGAAGTTATGCTCTACCTCCTCATCGACAGTCCTGAAAACCTCTATGCAGAGCTGATTGAGCGAGTTATAGTAGCTGCGACCCGTCTTCACCGGCCACCAGGCATCGCCGCGCTTCACACGGCGTTGCATACCGATGGCATCGACCTTCTGATTGAAGGCCTTGCGCTCCTCTTCATATTCCATCTGCAACAGCAGTTGCTGACGTTGCAGTTCAAGTAGGGGTGATGTGGGTGCGTTCATCCAAAGAATTCACCTTCGCCCAACTGGCGATCGTAGCTGGAGCCATCGAAGCAATGGGTGCAGACCTGCGGCTTAGGCAAGCCGATAGAGGCAATGAGATCCTCGATCTTTGCAAACTTCAGGCTTGACAGTCCTAAACGACGGGCAATCTCTTCGACCATACGCTGATATTCGGGCGAGTCGGTCGTGGCATACTGTTCCAGCTTGGCCTTGTCATCGCCTTCAAAGTCCTTGATGATGCGACGGGTGATTAGTTCGAGGTCGCTCTTTGAGGCCGTGAAGCCAATGAAAGGACAGCCATAGACCAATGGCGGACAGGAAATGCGCACATGAACCTCCTTGGCACCATTGTCAAAGAACTCCTTGACATTGTCGCGCAACTGGGTGCCACGAACGATGGAATCGTCGCAAAACACCACGCGCTGGTCTTTCAGCAGGGCGGCATTGGGAATGAGCTTCATCTTGGCCACGAGGTCTCGGCGACTCTGGTTGCCGGGAGTGAAGGAGCGAGGCCATGTAGGCGTGTATTTCAGCACGGCACGCTTATAGGGGATTTTCGAACCTTCGCTATAGCCAAGCGCCATGCCCACGCCCGAATCGGGAATGCCGCAGACGAGGTCGGCTTGCACGTCGTCTTTCTCGCCCATCATCTTACCATTGCGCTCGCGCACGGCCTCGGTATTGATGCCCTCATAGCAAGAAGCAGGGAAACCGTAATAGACCCAGAGGAACGAACAGATCTGGCAGCGCTTGAAGGCGGGCTGGATGACCTCAATGCCTGTGGCGCGCAGTCGGACAATCTCACCAGGGCCTACATCGCGCACGGGCTTATAACCAAGGTTGGGGAAACTGGTGGTCTCACTCGACACGGCAAAAGCCTCTACATGATCGTCGGTGCCGATGGGCGACAGACGGTGCTCGTCCTTATGGCCGATGACGATAGGCGTGCGGCCCAGGAAGTCGCGGGCAGCAATGATGCCGTCTTCCGTGAGAATGAGCATGGAGCAGGAACCTTTGATTTTCTGATAGACCAGGTTGATGCCGTCGCGGAAGGTGTTGCCCATATTGATAATCAGCGCCACCAGCTCCGTCTGATTGATATTATTAGCCGACATCTCACTCAGATGCATGCGCTGTGCCAGCAGTTCATCGGCGATTTCGCGAAGATTGTTGATTTTTGCTACTGTCACCACCGCATAGCGCCCCAGATGGGAGTTGACGATGATGGGCTGCGGGTCAGTATCGCTGATGACGCCCAGTCCCTGATGGCCGTGAAAACTATCCAGTTCGTCTTCAAAACGCGAACGGAAATAGTCGCGCTCCAACGAGTGGATGCTACGGTTGAAGCCGTGTTCAGGGTCGAACGTTACAAGACCTGCACGCTTAGTGCCAAGATGCGAATTGTAGTCTGTTCCGTAAAACAAATCGTTTACGCAACATTTGGTTGAAATGGTTCCGAAAAAGCCGCCCATAAGTGTTATCGCTGTCTAATTTTTGATTGACGGGTGCAAAATTACGAAAAAAACAGCACATGGCTATCACCATGCGCCATTTTTTTCGTTGTCATACCGATTTTTCTGATTTTTCGCAGAAAAGTTTGGAAATATCAATTTTTCTCTTTACCTTTGCACCCGAATTCGGGCTTTTAGCTCAGTTGGTTAGAGCAACAGACTCATAATCTGGAGGTCCTAGGTTCAAGCCCTAGATGGCCCACGAAAGTCTCAAGAGCAATCTTGAGGCTTTTTTTATTTGAAGATCAGCTGTGCAAACTGGTAGAGGCTGCGACGCCAGGTCTGCCACTCATGAGCCGTTTCAGGCGAGACATAGCTGTGGGCATTGAAGCCCAGGGCCTTCAGGTTCTCAGCAGCCTTGCCCACACTGCCGTCACCTTCAGCCATACGCGTCTCGCGGCCACCAGCACTCATGAAGAGCACCTTGTTGGTCTTCCTGAAGTCGGTTGCATCCTTCAAGTCATCAACGCTGAAGGTACCACCGCTGAACATGCCGACATAAGCGAAGGTCTTAGGATTAGCCAGCGTGATGCCACGGGTCTGCATGCCACCCATTGACAGACCGGCCATCGCGCGGTGCTCAGTATCGGCAATCACACGGT
>JAEEGL017204888.1_pt1 | contig 21046 bp, 16 predicted proteins | sample 9134231 | NCBI WGS metagenome assembly JAEEGL01 (sample SAMN16246548, study PRJNA631951) | gut metagenome | biome: gut microbiome; feature: rumen; material: fiber-attached | host: Bos | place: Iran: Karaj | collected 2018-10 | reverse complement strand
TCGCCGTTCTTGAGGCTGAAAACAACCATTACTTCATACTTAGCGGATACCTTTGCCATTTAGCACACCTCCTTCTGGGATCATGCCCGACAACTTACTGCGGGCAAGGATAATAATAGTATCTGTTTGCACACGATACTCAATTATTATATCATTTCATTTCAGGCTTGTCAAGCATTTTTTCGGCTGCGTAAAAGTTTTTATATTTATCAGTATCAGGAGCTAAGAACCGGGAACTAAGCAGAGGCTGCGTTTCGCCAGTCCTATACTGCTTACCGATCACTGCTCTCTGATTACTTGCGGAACGCCGGGGGGCGTCGTCCCCTGCTGATTACTAATCTCACTAATCACTGTTCACTAATATTGACAAACGTAAAGTTTCATAGTATAATAAGTATGAACAGGGAGCTTATGGCTCCTTTTATTTATGAAAGGATATGGATATGAATGGAAACCTATGAGATCCTGAAGGATCTTGCACTTATCTTTATTTTTGCCAAGGCGGCAGGTCTGCTTGCAAGGAAATGCAGGGCGCCCATGGTCGTTGGTGAGATCATCGCAGGCCTTATTATAGGTCCCTGCCTCGGCCTTAATCTTGTTCAGCCCTCGGAATTCATCAGTCAGATGGCTGAGATAGGCGTTATTCTCATAATGTTCTCGGCAGGTCTGGAGACAAATTTACAGGAGCTGAAAAAATCCGGCTTCGCCGCATTCCTCATCGCCTGCGTGGGCGTATTCGTCCCGCTTTTGGGTGGAAGTCTTCTGTATATGGGTATTTACGGCTTCACGGAATTCGGAACGGACGAGTTCTTCAAGGCAGTGTTCATCGGATGTATAATGACTGCTACCTCTGTGGGTATCACCGTGGAGGTCCTCAAGGAAATGGGCAAGCTGAGCACCCGCGTGGGACAGACCATACTCAGCGCCGCTATCATCGACGACGTTATCGGTATCATCGTCCTCACCTTTGTTCTCGGCTTCAAGGACCCCGACAGCAATACCCTCCTCGTTACAGGAAAGATATTCCTGTTCCTTGTGCTCTCACTTGTGGTGGGCTTCATTATTTACAAGCTGTTCAAGATATACGATGACAGGCATACCCACACAAGACGTATACCTATAATCGCTATAACCCTGTGCTTCCTTATGGCTTATATCGCCGAGAAGTACTTTGGCATAGCTGATATCACAGGTGCATACATCGCGGGAATAATCCTCTGCAACGTCCGCGACGCCGAATACATAGACCGCCGCGTAAATATCAACGGCTATATGTTCTTTGCTCCTGTATTCTTCGTAAGCATTGGTCTAAAAACCAATTTCAGCAATATCGATTCCAGTATGATAGTCTTCTCCATAGGCTTTGTCATAGTTGCAATGCTCAGCAAGGTAATCGGCTGCGGACTGGTTTCAAAGTGCTTCAGGTACAGCTGGGTGGACTGCCTTAAGATAGGCGCGGGAATGATGACCCGCGGTGAAGTCGCACTCATCATCACAAACAAGGGACTGGGTCTCGGCATCATCGATTCGTCTTACTTTACGGCAGTAATCCTGCTCATTATCGTTTCGAGCATCGTTACGCCGATAGTATTGAAACTGCTTTTCGGTAAGACGGACGGAGAAAAAAATGAAAAAGCTGTTCAGACAGCGAAGCGATCTGATTCGTAATGCGTAATTAATGAAAGGAGAAAAATATGTTCAGAATAGGTCACGGCTACGACGTTCACAAGCTCGTGGAGGGCAGAAAGCTCATACTCGGCGGAGTTGAGATACCGCACGTTACGGGTCTTCTCGGTCACTCCGACGCAGACGTGCTCGTACATGCAATAATGGACGCTATGCTGGGGGCACTGGCTATGGGCGATATCGGTCACCTCTTTCCCGACAGCGACGACAGCTTCAAGGGGGCTGACAGCATGAAGCTCATGGAGGAGGTCTGCCGCAGAGTAAGAGCAGAAGGCTGGGAGATAGGCAATATCGACGCAACTATAATCGCTCAGGCTCCGAAGCTTGCTCCTCATATAAAGGATATGAGAGAAAATATAGCAAGAGTATGCGGCTGCGATGTATCGCAGATAAGCGTTAAGGCTACCACTGAGGAGCACCTCGGCTTCACAGGTGAAAAGCTTGGTATGTCCGCTCATGCGGTGGCACTGATGTATAAGGGATAAGAAAAAGCTCTCCGTTCGGAGAGCTTTTGTCTTATGATATTATTGCAGCAACAATACGACCTGCTGTATAACCAACTATGTATGCATGAATTAAAACAGGTAACATTTTATACACTTCCTTTCATTATAATAATACAGATCAGTAGCCAACAGAGGCGAGAATGTCATTATAATAATTATACTGTGCTGTAGTTATATCAATATACGTATTTGCTTCCTGCTTTACGCCCTCGGCAACGGGGCCGCCAAAACTGCAAATTATGTTGATAAGTCTCTTGCCCCACGAAGCAACTTTATTATTGTTTTCAGTCGCTTCTTTCGCAGATATCGCATGAACCGTTATTGAATTATCTGTCTTTGGTGCGATCTTTTTGATTGTAGCTGTTCCTGCTCCGAGGATAGTAAATGCCATTGCCGCTGCTGTGAATTTCTTAACTGAGTTTTTCATCTGAGTTACTTCCTTTCATAATAAAATAGTTTTTTATGCTCTTTCAATACGAACAAGTGATATTGTCAGTTCGTATCTTCCTTACATCTGCTATTTTATGCCTGGAAGTTCTTTTTCGCAACAAAAGCGGAGCGAACAGCCTCGTTTTTGCAGTAAACGGCTTTTTCTCCAATAAAACAAAAAGTCCTCCCGAGGGAGGAGGACCTTTTGTATAAGATGGGGGTCAAAAAGAAAAAATGTAGATCAGCCAATCTAAATGATTATTGATAAAATCCTTCATTCTGATAAACTCCTTTCTGTAATAAGCCTATGTCTATAGGATACAGCACAGTCCGCCGCTTGTCAACTCTGTTAAACAAAAAACGTAAATAATCGAACATTAACAGTTCACAATTAGTACGCACAAAACACAGCAGCTTGAACAAAAAAGACCGTTATCAGGCTTTTTTTATTTTTTGTTCATTGACTTTCACAATTAATTGTAGTAAAATTAATAAAAAGTCCGCGATTTTTGCAGGTCGTATGCGCAGAATGCTGATAGTATCATCAGCTTTTTTAACTATCAATGTATAAAGAAGGTGTATTTATGGATTTTCAGCAGTTTATCGACGGTTTTCTTGCTACCGCCTGTGTGGTCTCAGTAAACAGGCAAAGCGGCGGCAACTGTGAGGATATACGCATTGTTGCAGGCAATAAAATGTTTATCCAAATTGCAGAGCACCCGCCATTTATAACGGATCCGACCGTTCATCCCGATAAATTCATACCCGACAGCCCTTATTACAAGTACCTCCCGAGGACTCCCGATTTTGAGGACATATGTTTCCGTACAGCTGTACAGAAAAAATCCGTACATACCTATATACACCTTAATGTGTGCGACATGTGGTTCAATATGTTCTTCATCCCCATAGACTATGAGGACAGCGATACCTGCTACTGTGTATACTCAACAGAGCCATGTGACGTCAACGATATAGATTCGGCTTCGACCAGCTCACTCACCACCTCAAACGATGTTCTCAAAACCTGTATAAAGCTCCGCGGCACAAACGACTTCAAAGCGACCATAAACGAGGTAATAGACGATATACGCGGGCTCTGCGGCGCTGAGGTCTGCACGCTCATGCTAATGGACGAGGAAAACGGAAAATGCAATATCCTCGCAAAAAGCGTAAGGGATAACAGCTCTTTAAAAACAATTACACAGTTCCAGAATTTCTATGATATCGCCGTTTCATGGAAGACTTACCTCGGTGAAAGAGACTGCATAATTTTAAAAAGTCCAAAGGATATGGAATATGTCCGCGAAACCAACAATATGTGGTACCTCACCCTTGCCGAAGCAGGAGTAAACAGCGTCGTACTTTTTCCTCTCAGACACAACAGGGAACTGATAGGTTACATATGGGTCACAAACTTTAATATCGACAATACTCAGCGTATCAAGGAAACGCTCGAATTCACCACATTTTTCATATCATCGGAAATAGCGGGCTACAATATGATGAAGCGCCTTGAGCACATCAGCTACACCGACATGCTCACAGGTATAAACAACCGCAATGCAATGAACAACAGGGTCAGCGATATAATTTCGGGAGAAGAGGTGCTTTCAAGGAACTGCGGCATTGTATTTGCCGACCTTAACGGCTTGAAGCGGGTCAACGATGAGAACGGGCACGCAGCAGGCGACCTCCTCCTGAAAAAGGCTGCTCTTCTTTTACAGGAGGTATTCATCGGGGACAGTATCTACCGTGCAGGCGGAGACGAGTTCATGATAATCGCTGCGAACTGCTCTGAGGAGAAATTCATTCAAAAGGTGAATGAGCTGCGTGAACGCTCCTGCGATCCAAATAACGTATGCTTCTCGATCGGCAGCTTCTATAACGGCTCGGGCGGCGATATCCGCGACGCTATGAGAGCAGCTGACGAGGCTATGTATAAGGATAAGGAAGAATATTACGCAAAATATCCCGAAAGGAAATACAGATAGTAACAGCGCCATGATGATTATTCTTTCTTATGTATTAATTCAGCCCCTCTAATATTTTAGCGGGGCACTGTTGTAAAGGCGGGGGATATTAAACAGTTAATGCGCGGAATAAAAATCGCGTTCCGCAAAAAGTGAAACGCGAACTTAGGTGCGCAGGCTCTGCGCCGTTATGGCATAACAGAATTGATGAAATTATTATTATTCCTTAAACTTGAACATTTCTATTTCTTCAGGAGTAAGGTCCTGGAATTCTTTATTGTTTGTCTTCATATATTTAATGATTCTTTTGAAATCAATTTCGTTAGGCGGAAGGTTTATGCCTTCCTTTGAACCAATATAAATTCCGTCAAATCCTTCAAAATCCGGATCTGGAATAATGCACTCTTTTTTACTCATAATAGTGCCACCTTGTTAGAAACAACTAAAAAGCTCACGCATTTGCGTGAGCTTTACTGGTTGGGGTGGAAGGATTTGAACCCTCGAAATAACGGAGTCAGAGTCCGCTGCCTTACCACTTGGCGACACCCCAATATGCAACTGAATTATTCAGCTTTATTATTATATCACCTTTGCTTGCATTTGTCAATAAGATGATACATATTTTTATTTTTTAACTATTTTGTTATTGCAGGAACGCTCCATTTTTGGGGAGCGTTCCTGCCTTATAACACATTTTCTTTCTTTTGAACTACCTTTATACCAACGCCGAGTTATCTCAGCGGTAAATCCTCTGTGCCTCCATAGCAAGCTGTATCAGTTCTTCTGTCTTTTTATTTCCATCAACGCGACTTGCGCTGCTTATGACATGATCAAAGCTTGAGTTCCCTTTCATATCGGAATTCCTGAGCAGCATTGCAAACTCTGCCGCAGCCGACGCAACTACCATTGAATCAGACGGAGCCTTATTATACTTTTCCATTCCGAAAAGCTGAGAATCATATATTTCTCCGTCGCTGCCCACGGGCTTGTAAGCTATTGAAAGCTTGCAAAGCTCGCTTCTGCCGTTATCCTCCTCAGGGATATTCTCATGCTCTGAAGCAAATTCAAGCTGAATGCCTCTGTAGGTCTCGCGGCTGTCTGCAAGCTGAACCTCATAAAGAGCCGTTACGCTGTGACCCGCGCCTACTTCTCCTGCGTCCTTTTCATCGTTAAAGAAGTCCTCAGCCTCCATGAGTCTGTTATCGTAGCCGATAAGACGGTAATTCTTTATCATAGAGGGATTGAACTCAACCTGTATCTTCACGTCATTGGCGATGGTATAAAGAGTTCCTGCCATTTCCTCATTGAGTACCCTGTAAGCCTCATCAACAGAATCGATATAGCTGTAGTTGCCGTTTCCGTTATCTGCAAGAGCTTCGAGCTTGTTGTCCTTGTAGTTGTCTGTTCCGAAGCCCAGTACCGAAAGATATATGCCGTTGTCGCGCTTGGACTCGATAAGCTTTGTGAGCTCCTTCTCTGAACATTTGCCGATATTCAGATCGCCGTCAGTAGCAAGGATAACACGGTTGTTTCCACCCTTGATAAAGTATTTTTCAGCAAGCTTGTATGCCTTTTCGATACCGCCCTCGCCGTTTGTGCCGCCCGAGGCTGTGATAGAGTAGAGAGCCTCGAGTATTTCGTCCTTTTCACGGCCGAACGCACCCTCGATACGTGTATCTGTACTTCCCGCATATGTAACTATGGAAACGCGGTCGTCCCCGGTAAGCTTCTCCGAAAGCATAGAAAATGCCGACTGTACCAGAGGCAGCTTATCGTAAGAAGCCATGGAGCCCGATGAATCTATCAGAAAAACAAGGTTCGACGGAGGCGTTTCTTCCTCTGCAAGACGCTTTCCCTGTATGCCTATCATCATGAGCTTGTTTGCAGGATTCCACGGACAGTCCGCAAGCTCAACATAGTCACCGAACAGCATTCCCTCATCGGGGTCCGGATAATCGTAATCAAAGTAGTTTATGAACTCCTCCGCACGTACTGCATCCTCGGGCACTATAACACCGTCCTCGATAAGTCTGCGGACGTTTGTATACGAAGCTGTATCAACATCAACCGAGAAAGTCGAGAGAGGTTCCTTTCTCGGATCCCTGAATCCCGCCTCAGTGTACGCCTTATACTCCTCGTCCGGAGATACTGTACCGGGATATTCGCGGTAGTCGCTGTAATCGTCGCAAGACTCAGCTTTTTCATTGTCTGAACTGTCGTTCTTCGGTGCTTCGGCTATAGTATTGTTTTTTCTGTGCTCGTCCTTTCTGTAGGTTCCGCCGTCGTTTTTACCGCTCATATCAGCGCCGCAGCTGCACATCGCACTCATCATCAAAACACATGCAGAAGCCAGTGCTGCTCCCTTTTTAAAGCTGTTACTCATAAAAAAGCCTCCTTTATAGTCCCACGGGACCTTGATAAACGTGATACGGTAAGCTTTGCCGTATCCTTTTCTGTACTCTTATTATACCCCTTTCCCGCTATACTTTACAACAACAGGACTATTTCAATTTCTATACGATTCAATGGCTTTTTTCTTAGCAAAAGGTTTCATTTTCTTACAATTCATTGACAATATTACAGCCTGACTGCATAGAGACGTTGTTTTACAGTCCTCAGCTGTCATATGAATTATGAATTTCTCATCTCTCAGCTCTTGATTCTTCCTATTATAAAGAGCTAAAAAAATGAAAAAATTTCCGCACAGGGCTTTTCAAGCATTGATAAATGTGATATAATGTATATATCAGTTTATCAAAAGCTGTTTTTAAAGGGGAATTCTGAAAAAAGTGCACATTATCAGCACTTTTGATACTATAGCGTATATGGAGATCTTTTTATGAAAACTAATTCTTATAATTCCGCAAAACAGGCAGCGCTCAAGCGCTATTTCAGCCGCATGAACGATATGCAGCAGGAGGCTGTTTTCACAGTCAACGGGCCCGTTCTCGTTCTTGCAGGTGCTGGAAGCGGCAAGACCACGGTCATCGTAAACCGTATAGCGAATATGATAAACTTCGGCAACGCCTACTTTGACACAGAGCGTGAGGGCAGCAAGGAGGATACAGACTTCCTTAATGACTATGCCAGTGGTAAAACAGACGACTTTGACACCCTCAGGGATATTGTGGCAGTTGACCCTATCCGTCCGTGGAATATACTCGCCATAACCTTTACCAACAAGGCTGCGGGAGAGCTCAAGGAAAGACTTTCCGCCATGCTCGGCGAGGAAGCTATGAATATCAACGCCTCCACCTTCCATTCTGCATGCGTAAGGATTCTCAGGAGCGAGATAGAGGCTCTCGGCTACGGCAGGGACTTTACTATATACGATTCCGACGACAGCCAGCGCATGATAAAAAACGTTATGACAGAGCTTGACGTATCGGAGAAGCAGCTTGCGCCAAAGACTGTACTCAGCGAGATAAGCATTGCCAAGGACAAGATGATAACTCCTGCGGAGCTCCGTGCAGAGGCAGGTCAGGATTACCGCAGAAAAATGATAGCAAAGCTCTACGCTCTTTATCAGGAGCGTATGAAAGCCGCAAATGCTCTTGATTTCGATGATATACTCGTACTTGCGGTAGAGCTGTTCGAGCAGTTCCCCGAGGTGCTCGAAAAGTACCGCAGCCGCTATAAATACATCATGGTTGACGAGTATCAGGACACCAACCACGTACAGTTCAGACTGGTATCCCTGCTTTCCCAGGGACACAGGAACCTCTGCGTAGTGGGCGACGACGACCAGAGCATATACAAATTCCGCGGCGCGAATATAGAGAATATTCTCGGCTTCGAAAATCAGTTCGATGGTGCAAAGGTCATACGCCTCGAACAGAATTACCGCTCCACACAGACTATCCTCGACGCAGCAAACTCGGTGATAAGCCACAACAACGGCAGAAAGCCCAAGACACTGTGGACTGCTGGCGAAAAGGGCGACAAGGTGTACTGGTACAAGGCAGTTGACGAGACCGACGAAGCTCTTTTCATAGCCAATACCATACTTGACAAATACAAGGAGACAGGACGCTATTCCGACAATGCAGTCCTCTACCGCATGAACGCTCAGTCAAACTCCATCGAGCGAATGCTTGTTAAATGCGGCATACCCTACCGCGTTTACGGCGGCATGAGATTCTACGACCGCAAGGAAATAAAGGATGTCACCTCCTATCTCAGCTTCATAAACAACCATAACGATATGCTCCGCTTCCGCCGTATAATCAACGAGCCCAAGCGCGGTATAGGTGATTCGACGCTGACTGTCATCGAGGACATCAGCCGCGACCTCAAGATATCACCATTTGAGGTACTGAAGAACTGCGACGAGTACGCTCCCCTTTCCAAGAAGACCTCGGCTCTCAAGAGCGCATATCAGATGTTTGAGATGCTCACCGAGAAGTCGGAGGAGCTCCCTCTCGACGAGTTCCTCGACCTGCTCCTTGACAAGACAGGCTACCTCGACAGCTTAAAGGCACTCGAAAACGGCGACGTAAAGATAGAGAACGTACAGGAGCTCCGCACCTCCATAGTCCAGTACATGGAACAGGCGGATGAGCCATCGCTGGGCGGTTTCCTTGAAGAAGTTGCCCTCTACACAGAAGCTGACCGCGACGACGGCACTGAAGACAAGGTGACTCTTATGACTGTACACTCCGCAAAGGGACTGGAGTACGAAAACATATTCGTTGCAGGCATGGACGACGGAATCTTCCCGAGCTCACGCTCGTTTGACAGCGAAGATGATATGGAGGAGGAAAGACGACTTGCATACGTTGCGATAACCCGTGCAAAGAAGCATCTTTACCTCACCAATGCAAGACAGCGTATGCTTTTCGGCCAGACGCAGCACAATGTAACCTCCCGCTTCATGAAGGAGATAGGCAGCGAGCTCGTTGAAAAACATGACAACGCCGCAGCAATGAAACAGCAGATGGAGGAGAGCGACAACTCCGTCACCGAGGTGCGCTCGGCAACTCTCCAGCAGCAGCTTGCAAGAAGCAAGAAAACTGCCGCAGGAGCTGCAAAGGAAACTGTTGCATATACCGCAGGCGAAAAGGTATCGCACAGCATATTCGGCGAGGGAGTAATAGTCTCCGTAAAGCCAATGGCAAACGATTCCATGCTTGAAATAGCCTTTGACAAGGTAGGCACAAAGAAGATAATGGCAAATTACGCAAAGCTGAAAAAGCTCTGATAAACTCTCAAGGAAAAGAGGCATATTCTTATGAGAAAGACCAAGATAGTATGCACTATAGGCCCTGCTACAGACGACGAGAACATAATGCGCGAGCTCATGCTGGCAGGCATGAACGTAGCACGATTCAACTTCTCTCACGGTGATTACGAGACGCATGAAAAGCGCTTTCACGTTATAGAAAGGCTCAGGAAAGAACTGGATATGCCTATCGCAACACTTCTCGATACAAAGGGACCCGAGATAAGGCTGGGAAGATTCGTGGACGACAAGCCTGTTGAAATACACGACGGCGATACGTACACTCTTACTACAGAGGATGTGCTCTGCGATGACAAGATAGGCAGCATAAGCTTCAAGAAGCTTCCCCGCGACGTGAGCATGGGTACGAGGATACTCATAAATGACGGAGTTATCGAGCTCCTTGCGGAAAAGGTAACGACCACGGATATAGTCTGCCGCGTAGTTCACGGCGGTACCCTCTCAAACAACAAGGGAATAAACGTCCCCGGAGTAAAGCTCTCCATGCCATATCTCAGCGAAAGGGACATGGACGACCTTGAATTCGGCTCAAAAATGGGCTTCGACTTCATTGCCGCAAGCTTTGTCCGCACAGCAGCGGATATCAACTACCTCAGGAAGTTCACACAGAGCCTCGGCTGGTTTGACGTAAGGATAATCGCAAAAATAGAGAATACCGACGGCGTTGAGAACATAGACGAGATACTCGAAGCCGCTGACGGTATCATGGTTGCCCGCGGAGATATGGGCGTAGAGATCCCCTTCGAACAGATACCAGCTATACAGAAGTCTCTTATCAAAAAGGGCTACAATGCAGGAAAGCAGGTCATCACGGCTACACAGATGCTTGAATCCATGATAACCAACCCCCGCCCCACACGTGCGGAAATAACAGATGTTGCAAACGCACTTTACGACGGCACCAGCGCTATCATGCTGTCGGGCGAGACCGCCGCAGGTGCTTTCCCTGTCGAAGCAGTAAAGACCATGGCTCTCATAGCAGAGACCACTGAGAACAATATCAATTACAAGGCCCGCTTCTCCTCGCGCCGTGCCGAGCAGAACGGAAGCGTTGCAGAGGCCATTGCCCACGCAACGGTTACCACTGCACACGACCTTAACGCAAGGGCTATAATCACTGTATCTCTCGGCGGACAGACTGCGAGACTTATCTCAAAGTACCGTCCGAGCTGTCCCATAATCAGCTGCACCATGAGTGAGGTGGTATGCCGTCAGATGAACATGAGCTGGGGAGTTATCCCGTTCATAATAGATGAAAAGACCAATACGGACGATCTGTTTGCCGCCGCAGTTGAAGCTGCCGAGTCACACAGACTTGTTGAGGACGGCGACCTTGTGGCCATTACCGCAGGCGTTCCACTCGGCGTATCGGGAACCACCAATCTTATGAAAGTCGAGAAGATAGGCAAATAACATGATAACCATAACGACCGAACGGCTCATCCTCCGTCCGCTGACACTTGACGACGCAGAAGCTGCCTTTGAGTGGACAGGCGACGAGCGTGTGGCGAAGTACATGATATACTCCACCCATGAGAGCGTGGAGACCACAAAAGAATGGCTCAGAACAGTAAAATCAACGGATACGCAGTTCGAGTTCGGCTTTGTCCGAAAAAGTGATAATAAGCTCATAGGCTCAGGCGGCATAACTCTCAAAGAGGACGGCTTCTGGGAATTCGGCTACAATTTCCGCTATGACTGCTGGGGACAGGGCTATGCTACAGAGGCTTCAATGGCTATGATAGAATATGTACGCAGCAAGTACGGGAATATTCGCCTGAGAGCCGAATGTGCCGCAGAGAACACAGCCTCTGCACACGTAATTGAAAAGTGCGGACTTGTTTTCAAGGAATACGGCGAGTACAAAAGCTACGACGGTTTAAAGACTTTTAAGGCAAAAATATTTGAGCTTTGAACCAATCACTGACAACTTCAATGAAAGAGGTATCTACAATGATAAAACACATCGTTATGTTCAAATTAAAGGACGCTGACGTAAGGAGCGAGTACGAAAACGCTCTCGAAGCAAAGAAACGCTTCGACAACGTCATCGCAAACGTCAAGGAGCTGAAAAAGGGAGAGGTAGTCATCAACTCCGGGGAGGCTCCCGAGAGCAACTACACTATCTCGCTTCTCTGTGACTTCGAGACTATTGCAGACCTGAACGCATACCAGGTACACCCTGCACATCTTGAGTTCGGCAAGTTCATCGGCAGCGTAAAGACCGACAGAGCCTGCATAGACTACGAATACTGATTTACTTTCTCCTGTCGCGCGGCGGGAGAATTGCATATATACAAAAATCCCAACGGGAGGAAGAAAACATGGTAAACGCAAAAGGAAAATGGGCGCTCATCACGGGCGCGAGCCGTGGAATCGGATATCTTTCCGCAATATTCATGGCTAAGCAGGGCTGCAATCTCGTTCTCCACAGCAGAACGGAGGAGCACTGTGCAAAGGTACTCAGCGAGGTAAAGGCGCTGGGCGTTGACGCTTACATTGTGACAGCAGAGCTTTCGGACATGGAACAGGTAGAGAAAATGTGCCGCACGATAGACGAAAAGGGCACAAAGCTTGACATAATCCTCAACAACGCAGGACTTCAGATAGCCTACAGAACGGACTATCTTGCAACTCCCGCCTCAGACTATGACATAAGCTTCAGAATAAACACCACCGCTCCCATGATGATATGCTATCATTTCCTTCCGCAGATGAAGGAGCGCGGCTTCGGACGCATAGTCAATACCACAAGCGGTATCGACCTTGAACCCGAGCAGGCAGGCTACTCCGCAGCCAAGGCAGCACTCAACAAGGTTACACGCGACCTCGGCAAGAATTACGAGGGCACGGACGTTACCCTCAGCCTTACAGACCCGGGCTGGTGCAAGACAGACCTTGGCGGTCCAAACGCTCCCAACTCCCCGGAAAGCGCACTTCCGGGCGTACTGGTGGGAGCCTTCATCGACGACAAGAAATGCGGACGTATCTTCTCGGCACAGGAGTTTACTGGCATGACACTTGAGGACGCCGTTGCAAAGGCTGAAAAGCAGGCAGGGGTGTATTAAAGAACACTATGCAGGGCGGCAATGCCGCCCTGCGTTCTGATACTATTCACGTTTTTCATTTGCAGTGGCAAGTTCCGCTCGCCCGCAATTAAAAAAGCTGTCAGTATTTCTGACATTATAATTAAGGAGAAACCATGAACATCGAAGAATGTATGAGCTTCATAAATTCCTACACCAAATCGGGGGGCAGAATAACTGACCTCTCCCGTGCAAGGGAGCTGATGAAGCGAGTAGGCGACCCGCAGGAGCGGCTCAAATTCGTTCATATCGCAGGCACCAACGGAAAGGGCTCAACCCTTGAATATATCGCAAACGCCTTGCAGTATTCGGGATATAAAACGGGAAAGTTCACATCTCCCTTTGTGCTGCGCTATACGGACAGGATACGCATAAACGATGACGAGATCGACGAGGCCTCCCTCTGCGGGCTTGCACAGTTCGTAAAGGAGCGCGTTGACGACAAGGCGTACTCACAGTTCGAGATAACAATGGCCATAGCCATGCTGTGGTACGAGCGCGAGAAGTGCGATATCGTCGTCCTCGAAACAGGCATAGGCGGAACCCTCGACTCTACAAACATAATACCTCCTCCCCTCCTTTCGGTGATAACATCCATATCCCTCGATCACACAGCGCTTCTCGGCGAGACCGTAGAGGAGATAGCCTCCCACAAGGCTGGCATAATAAAGAACGGCTCGGCAGTGATACTATCCGATGACAACCCCGAAAGTGTCCGCGAGCTCATACGCAGGACCGCAGAGGAAACAGGCGCTGAGCTCATACCTCTTGAACCATGCAAGCCCTCCCCAGACGGCGGACTTTTCTCCCCCTTCATCTACAGAGGAATAACCCTGACTCCCGCAATGGCGGGCATACATCAGAAGTACAACGCTCAGACAGCCATAACCGCCTGCATATATCTCCGCAGCAAGGGCTTTTCCATAAGCGAAAGCGCCATAATCAGGTCTGTGGAGACCACGCAGGTACGCGCAAGAGTGCAGTACATAGACGGCGAGCCCCCCGTGATAGTTGACGGAGGTCACAATCCTGCGGGAGTAGGCATGCTTTCGCTTATGCTGATGTACCTCAGCACCCGGGGAAAGAAGATATACACCGTCATGGGAATGGTCAACTCCAAGGACTACGTAGAATGCGTGAAGACTATATCCGAGCATTCCGACAGGCTCTTTGCAGTTGACGGCTTTGCAGCAAACGCCGTTCCTGCAGAGACTATAGCCGATATCGCAAGCTTCCGCACTGAAGCTGAAACTGGAACTCTTGCCGAATGCTCAGAACAAGCCAAAAAGCTTGCCCGTGAAAACAACGGCGTAGCAGTAATATGCGGCTCACTTTACCTTGCAAGCGAATATCTTAATAACGAAAAACAGGCATAACCTTTGGTTATGCCTGTTTTTTTCAGCCGTCAGCTGTAATTCTTTGCTATACGGTAGTCCACAGCGCCTGTAAAGGCGTCATAGCCGATATCCTCATTATCGTCGTCAGCCACAAGGTAGGAGCTCTTATAGAACAGCGGTATAAAGCCGTACTGTTCAAGTATAGCCTTTTCCTGAACGGTATAGCAGTTTACCAGCTCGTCCGCCGTGGAGCACTTCATTATCTCGTCAGCCCAGTTCAGCTCCTTTGCCGCACTTTTCAGGCAGTCCGTGACGGCGAACTCATTGAGCACCGCAAGTCCGCTGTTGAAATCTGCCTTAAGCGGATAAAGGGCGATACTGTAATCCCCCTCCTTTATCCGTCTCTCAAACTCCGAGGAAGTCAGGTCCTCAATGCCGAGATAGATGCCGAGACTGTCCTGCCAGCTCTGGGAAAGCATGTGGAGGTATCTCGAATCCATGGTATTGGAATCCACGATTATCTTCACGCTTTCCACCGAGTTGATATTCAGCTCTGCCTTAGCCTTAGCCAGAAGCTCGTTAGCCTGCTTTATATCGAATTCGTTGAACTGCCTGTCCGAAGCAAGCTCACGGTAGCTTCTTCCGAGCAGGTCCACAGCAGGCGGTATTATACCGTAAGCAGGTGATATATCATTTTTATCCTCTCCGTGGACGGCATTCCTGTCCGCAGCCATAGCCACAGCCTTTCTGATATCGGGATTCGAGTATATCTTGTCTTCGGGATTGAACAGAAGTCCGAGCGTAGTAGCCTTCTGCCCGATGATATTGTATTTTCTCGGGTTGTACTCTCCCACCTTCATGGTAGTAAAGCACTCTGCCTCCTTGGTCTTGAAGGTATGTCTCACCTCCGCCTCACTGTCAAGCACAGCAAAGCTGAGAAAGCTCGGGAGCACTTCGTAATTATCGTTTTCGTTGACAGTATTCTTGCGCATATACAGTATATTGTTACTGCCGTAGGGGTCGAAGAACCACTGTCTCACAAAGAAAGGACCGTTTGACATAACGGATCTGTCATCCAGACCGTATCTTCCCTTGGTGGACAGGAAGAACTCCTCATTGCAGGGGAAAGCGGCAGGAGTAGTCAGCAGGCTGAGGAACTCCGCATAGGGCTTTTCCAGTGTTATCACAAGCGTTCTGTCGTCCTTTGCCGAAACTCCGAGGCTGTTGAGGGTAGCGCTTTCGTCAGCGATATATCTGCCGTTTCTGATACACATGAAGTCCTTTGCAAATGGCGAATGCATATCAGGGTCGAGAATTCTTTTCAGCGCAAAGGCATAATCGTAAGCAGTCACAGGAAAGTACTCGTCCTCGTCTATCTTGTCGTCCTCATTCTTATCGAAGAACCAGTAGTTGTCTTCACGGAGGGTGAAGGTATATTCGCAGCCGTCTTCCGACACATTGTAATCCTCCGCATTGCAGCAGACGATACTGCCGCTGCCGTCCTTCATAACGAGACCGCTGTACATATTCTTGATGACTGTAGCCGACGAAGGATCGTTGGCAAACTGAGGGTCGAGACTTTTTGGATTGTAAGCCAGCGATGGGCTGTACATATGACCTCCGCCGTCTCCTCTTTTGTCCTTGTCGCCGCAGCCCGCAAAGCTGCCCGCAAGCAGCAAAGCAGCCATAACGGCAGCTTTTCTTTTATCTTTCATTCTGTATCTCCTATAACCAAAATATGTCCCCCGTGCAGGGGGACATACAAGGCATTAATTCATAATTACGGTTACGATGAAACCGTCCACATTGTTGCCCGAAACAAAGTGCGTCTTGTTGGACGGAACAGGGACTTCAGTATCGCCTGTCTTGTTTGCGGGAACATAATATACCTGATAGAGCTTCTTACCTGCTGCAACCTCAAGAGGCTTCTCGTTAGTATACCCCTTGACAGCGTCGATATACTCCTCAAGGCAGAGATTGTTCTGTCTCATGTAAACAGCATGCGGGATTCCCACATATCTGTATGTATAGGTCCTTGCGTGTTCGCCCGTAAAGGTCTCCTTGCCCTCGGGGAATCTCACAACAAAGCCGTATTCCGCAGCATGCTCGTCAATATAGCCGTAAACGCCTCTCGGTGAATAATAGCCTGTCAAAGAGCCGTCAGTCGGAAAGATACCTATATCAAAGCTCCTGCCTGTATGGTAATCGGAATAACCGCCCTTGAACTGCGAATTGCCGCTCCAGTATTTGTCATCCTGATCTTCCTTTGTACGGTTGGCACCTATAACATAAACATCCGAGTTGTTCTCTTCCTCATAAAAGCTCTTCAAAAGAGCTGTAAGCTGGTCGAATACAGGCTTGTCGAGCCACTCGATGAGGTCGGAAGCGTGGTAGTAATAATTGCCTGTCTCCTCCTTGATAGCCTCAATACCGTAGTAGACGTTCTGAAGATCTGTATCACCCTCAGGGAATTTATACTCATGCTCTGTATTTACAAGAACGAGGTCGCCCCTGTATATATCCTCAGCCTTGAACTTCTCATTGACGTACTGAGACTCTGACGGCTTCTGACCGTCCGGAGTGCCTGTAATAAGAGAGCTTGTCTCACTGCTTGTAACGAGGTCGTCAATGATAGAAGATTTCTGCTGTTCTGTAGTATCGCTGGTTGTCTGTTTCTGGGTATCGGAGTTCTTTTTCTTGTCCTTATCCGAGCAGGCATGTGCGCATGAAGCAAGCACTACTGCGAGGACTACAATGACAAGAACTGCCGCAACAAGACGATCATACCTGATCTTATAGCGCTTTGAGGCTTTGTCTCTCTTGCGGTTTCTGCGCTTATCTCCGTTATTCATAAAAAGAAATCGCTCCTTAAAGAATACTCGATCAAATCGGAAGCTGTACAAAAGTGACTGCAGCTCCTTCTCGCATCTGTGTTCCGCTTATAGGCGGTCTATCTCTAAGTTTAGTTGTCTTATGACTTCATAGTCAAAATTTGTTCACACTTAGTATTATATCACAACTTTTTGTACTTGTAAAGTGTTTTTTTTATTTTTTGCACTAATTTTTTATTGAAATTTGCACATTGTATACTAACAAAACACAAATGTCCACAACACTGTGATGCTCATACAGCAGTTTGTTACTTTTTATTGAGGGAAAACCTTTTGGAAAGAAGTTCGGGAAAGAACCTTTCCTCAGAAAGGTTTGCCCCGATACGAAGTATAAGCTTTTATATAAGTAACACAGTATTCAGAGGCTATTCTTCTGTGGTTCTTGCACGTCTTCTGTACTCTGTGGGAGTACAGCCCTTATGCATTTTGAACTGTCTCATAAAGTAGGACTCGCTGTCGTAACCGCAGAGCTCTGCGATCTCAGCTACAGAGTGTTCCGTGTTTTTCAGCATTTTCGCAGCACATAAGAGACGGCTCTCTATGACATCCTGACGGAAAGTTATGCCGAAAGCTGCAAAATACAGCCTGTGGAAGTAGGTCCTGCTGATATCGAGATCCTCGCAGGTCTCGTCAACGGACCAGGTATTCACAGGATCCTCATAAACAGCCTCCCTGAGCTTTTTCAGGTTGGCGTAATGAGGGATCTTCTCCTCCGGAGTTTTTTCGAGGCACTCCGCTGTCTCACTGAGAGCTATGAATATCACACGCATGGAGAGCTCCATGAACTCACTGAAATGCCTGCTCCTGTGCATGGACTGAGACTGCATTGAGCGGAGAGTTCCCGAAATGACGAAATCGTCCTCCAGCTCTATGGGAGTATCCTGCGGGATATTCATTGAAGCGATGTACTGCCTGTCCGCGGCTGAGGTCTTGAAGCTGACAATATCATATCGCATGGGGCTGCCGTTCACGGGCTTGAAGCTCTGCTTGTAGCCGCTTGTGAGAAGGGCGGCAGAGGTACCCGAGGTCCTCTTTACCTTGCCGCTTTCGATGTACTCCACGGGAGTTCTGAAAAGGAGCAGCACAGGGTCGGCGCCCATTTCGCCGCCGAGAGCGGCAATGCGCCTGCAATTGAGCTGTATGCGGTTTATCTTCACAGTATCCCCCCTGCCGTTATGATATGCGGTTCAATAAAGAACTGTGAGGGCGGCGTTCCGCACTATACGAAAAAACACCGTTCCGGCAGTATTACTCTGCACTGTCCGCCATTTTCACAGCCTTCATCATGATAGCGCATTCAAGGCGCTTCTTTTCCAGCTGACATGATATCTTGTGAGCAGTCCTGATATCGCCCATATACTGATAATTATTGGCGTTGCAGCCGCCGCTGCAATAAAACTTCGCCCAGCATTCGCGGCAGTCCGGCTTTGAGTAAACATGAGCCTTTGCAAAGTCAGCTTTCATCTCCTGATTGAAAGTACCCTCGTCTATATTGCCCATTTTGTACTCGTCGATACCCACGAACTGATGACACGGAAAAATATCTCCGTCAGGAGTTACAGCCACATAGTCGTTTCCGCAGCCGCAGCCCCTCAGTCGCTTTATAGCGCAGGGGCCCTGATCGAGGTCAAGCATGAAGTGGAAGAAGTTGAACTTTTTGCCCTGCTTCTCGTTTTCAAGAAGCCTGAGTGCAAGCTTTTCGTACTCCGCAAATACAGCGGGAAGGTCCTTTTCCGTGAGAGCGTATATATCATCGTCACCCACAACAGGCTCAACGGATATCTGGTCGAAGCCGGCCTCGTTGAGAGCAAAAACATCGTTGGAGAAATCGAGGTTCTTATTTGTAAAGGTGCCTCTTACGTAGTACTCCTTATCACCTCTGCCCGCAACAAGCTTCTTGTACTTCGGCATGATTATATCATAGCAGCCCTGACCGTTGGGCAATACGCGGAAATAATCGTTTACTTCCTTTCTGCCGTCAATAGAGAGGACTACATTCGACATTTCGCGGTTGATGAAATCTATCTTCTCGTCGTCAAGAAGAAGTCCGTTCGTGGTGATGGTGAAGCGGAACTTCTTGTTAAATTCCTTTTCACGGCTCCTTGCGTACTCAACCACCTGCTTTACCACGCCGAAGTTCATAAGCGGCTCGCCGCCGAAGAAGTCCAGTTCAAGGTTCGGACGGTCTCCCGAATTTTCAAGGAGGAAGTCTATAGCGTGCTTGCCTGTCTCAAAGGACATGAGCTTTCTTCCCTTGCCGAAATCGCCTGTTGAAGCGAAGCAGTACTTGCAGCGCAGCTGGCAGTCGTGAGCGATATTAAGACACATAGCCTTTATGGGAGAAGCTACGGAGTACTGAGCGTACTTCTCGTAATCGTCCTCGGAGAAGAGTATCTTGTCGTTGTAGAGCTCAACTATCTCAGCGTAGCAGTCCATGATATCCTCAGCCGGATATGACTTTGAAAGCTTATCCACAACATTCTGAGGACATTCGTCCGCAAACGGCGGCTCAACGTTGTCGAGAAGATCGTATGTGAGCTCGTCCACAAGATGGACGCCTCCGCTGTTGACGTCAAGTACGATATTAAGCCCGTTAAGCTTATATTTATGGATCATGTGAAAAACCTCTATTCAAAAAATATGAGGCAGCATTTTCATACTGCCTCGACTAAACTTAGTGTTCAGCTTATCTCTCGCACTTCTGATTAGCAACTGTGCATGAAGTCTTGCAAGCTGACTGGCATGATGCCTGACACTTGCCGCAGCCGCCCTTCTGAGCGGATTCCTTGAGATTAGCCTTATTGATAGTCTTGATGTGTTTCATTTTTTAACCCTCCATAGGAATGATACGGCTCGTGCCGTAAATTACTGATTAATATTATATCATACATTGCTGTATAATGCAATAGTTATCAAAAATAATTTACTTTTTTACCTATATCTCATTACTCACTGACAGTCTCATTGTTGATACTGTCGTTTACGAAGTTATAGATATCGATATAGGTGCCCGATGTATAGTGCAGCCCGTCACCGGTCGAAAAACCCTTCCAATTGAGATAACCGTATGAATCGAGGAAAGTGATCCTGCTGTCCAAACCGTCCTTCATCGTATTGTTAAAGTCTTCTATGCCCGAATTCAACCGCTGATACGTTCCGCTGCACGGATTAACTGACAGAACGATGACCTTGTTGGTGTCAAGGAACTCGTCCGGCAGACTATTGTACCAATTCAAATAAGCCCGGATATTGTGCAGATCGTTTACACCGAGGTTAAAAACTACTGTTTTGTTGCGTATCTGACAGATACTGTCATGATTTCTGTTCAGCAAAGCGATACCGACGCCGATCTCTCCGAGATAATCGATAGCCACATTATAGGAAAGTCCCACTGTACGTGAGTCTCCGATCCAGAACATATCAGCATATTCACTGTCGATGCGCGGAAGAGTGTACTCTGCTCCGCCGACCGCAGGTGCCTGCACCAGTTCCGGCTGTGCTGCCACAGGAGATGGCGTATTATGTTCGCCGCCGTTGTCCTCGTCTGAAGGTTTCTGCTTCATACCGTGCTGTTCGAGGAAGTCTGAAAAAACTGCTTCCTCCTCGCTTACCGAAGCGTAAGCATAATAGGAAAGTATCATGGAAGCGTCCACCGCGTCGACAAATCCGTCGCCGTTAACATCGGCAGCTGATTCCTGATACGTGTAAAGGGGACTGTCCTGTCCCGAGGAAATAGACGCATATGCAGCAAGGACAGCCGAAGCGTCCGTTGCGTCCACCGTGCCGTCGCCGTTGATATCGCCGAAGACGTAAAGTCCTGCAGCACCGTTAGCAGTAGTGATACCTGCTGACGGAACGACGAGCGCCGCAGCTGCGGCAAGGCTCATAAGCGTTTT
>JAEEGL015787774.1_pt1 | contig 21046 bp, 15 predicted proteins | sample 9134231 | NCBI WGS metagenome assembly JAEEGL01 (sample SAMN16246548, study PRJNA631951) | gut metagenome | biome: gut microbiome; feature: rumen; material: fiber-attached | host: Bos | place: Iran: Karaj | collected 2018-10 | reverse complement strand
ATATCTCTTTAAAATAGATATTTCTTTAAATTGAGTTAATAAGATGAATCAAAAAGCCAATGTATGACTATTTTAAAAAAAGAAAATTATTATAATTTTAAATGCAAAATCATTGCATTGTTTCTCTTATCAGCAATTTTCATTGAAATTTTTGTATACAAACTTAATTTTTTAGACAACATTTCTAGAGCATCTTTATAAAATCCGCTGCATTCGATTAATTGACAATCTGATTTTTTTGCAAATTCACCGGGGTTTTCAATATAAAAATGCATTAGTGCTGATTTATTCCCTGTCCTTTTAACATAAATATTTGAATATCTGATTCCAAATTATGTTAAAAAAAAGTTTTGGAGGGAATTTCTAGAATTTATCCAGGATATCTTTGTAAACACTTTTCAACGGTTCTTCCGATTTTTCGTATATTTTTCTTAGTATTAACTCAGGTGTACTGTTTGCCAGATAATTTATTTTTGGTGTTCTGTCAACTATCAGATTATAGTTTTCATCCAATCCTTTGGCTTCGATTCCATCAGTTCTGATTTTTATATTGTCCGTTCGTTTTAATATTTCGGGGGCCATGTGTGTTACAATTATCGCATAGGACTTATCATTTTGAATGTGTTCTATGAAACCAATGATTATTTTTATTGCTGCCTCCAATTCTGTTATAGATTCTAATTCATCAATCAATACTAATTTTTTTTCTTTTCCTATTGTAACCGGAATGAATGAAGTGATGAATGTTTCAAATGCACCTGCATTGAGTGAATGTTTTTTGGTAAAGTAATATACTTCATCCGTTTGCGGTATTGTAGCTTCCTGTGAACATACACCCAGTCCCATATGTGTCATTATACAATGTTGTCCCAGCGTTTCTAAGAGAGTTGTTTTTCCACCACTGTTTGCTCCTGTCAATAATATGATGTTGTTGTCCTGATCAAGGTTGTAGTCAATTTTTTGCATCACCGTTTTATTGATTTTTTCTTCCTGTTTCAATGTCAGATGTAGGCTTCCATTTAGTTGATATGTGTCACCGATTGTTGGAATGTTTAAGTCATAGAATTTTGTGAAGCTGGCTAATGTTAACTGGTAATCATATTCTATAATTTCTTTTGTTTCTTTTTGTATCTGTTCACCATATTTTTCCAGTAAACTGCATGCATTTAGTTCCTGTTCGTATTTTTTAAGGTGTATGTTTGCTGATATGTTTTCCTGTACTCTTTTTAATTCGTTTTCATCTATTTCTACAGGATATTTAACAATGAATGGATCAAATAGTAATCCCGTCTTGTTTGATAGTTCTTCTCTTGCTTCATCCAGCACGTTATCAAAAATGTTCATTAATTTTGGAGGTAGGTCTTCATCATTGAGTAAGAGTAATATTTCATCTCCTTCCAGCGCAACATTTTTTATTTCATTTTTCAATGTTTCATTTACCCTGTCTTTAATCTCTTCGATTATTTCTGTTATGGCTATTTTATTCTGGGTTTCTACTTTTACGGCATCAAGAGCTTCCAATGCTTCACCAATACAGCTTTCCATTCCAAGGTATTGTCTTAATTGGTATACATTTTCCAGTATTTCCCTGTTCTGTATGTAGTATTCAAGGGTAATGTTCGGTTGTATTTCGTAGTCCGGACTTTGATTGCTTATTGACACTATGTTGTTTGCTTCTCCGGGATCTACGTTGTAGTTGTTATAAAGGTATATTATGAATTCAAACTCTTCAAGATTCATGTGGTCTTCTATTGCAAATATGTTACAGTACCTGTCGAATCCCTTTTGAATTAATGACAGATAATCCTCATAGTCTTCACATACTATCGCATATTCATCATCGAATTTTGGTTTTATGTCATTGTTTAATGGTTTGATTTTTTCATATAATTCTCTTATGATGCCATAATCTAGGTTTTCAGTGTTTTCAAGCGTTGTTTTTATTAAATCCTGTGTCTGATTTATTTTGGTGTAATCAGTTGTTGGACTTAACAGCAGTACTCTTGTTTTAGCATAGTCCGTGTTTGCAAAGTCAAGTATTTTGCTGATGATTTCATTATATATCTTTTCTGACTGTTCAGTCTTTAAAAATGGATTGTTATCATTTTTATGAATTTTTCTTATAATGTCCAACGCTATTTTTTGGCTGATTCCCTGTATATTCATTAATTTTTCTATGTCATAGTTTTTAATGGATTCCTCAAATTTTTCATAGCTTCCATACTTTTGTATTATTTTTCTAATTAATTTATCGCCTACTCCCTTAATTTCTTCTATTTCATAAATGGTTAACACCTCCATTCATTGGTTTTTTATATTATATACTTTAATTAAACTTATTTTTTAATTTTTCTTGAAGTTTTAAAGTATTAATTTAATCAGCTTCATATATTATTATAGTTTTTATTAATAATTTTATAATTTATGGGTAAGATATTATGGATTTCTTTACGTATATTATTCTGCTGTTGATTGGAGGTTGTTTCGGTGGTTTGATGGCCGGTCTTCTTGGTGTTGGGGGCGGCATTATCTTAACTCCTATTCAGTATTATCTGCTGGTTGCCTATGGTGTTGATTCAAATATTGCAATGCCGTTATCCTTCGGAACCAGTTTGGCCGTTATTTTTGTTACAATGATCAGAAGTACTAAAAAGCATTATGATAATGATTTGGTCGTTACAACATTTCTGTCTTACATAATGGTATTGGGTTTTATCGGGGCGATCATTGGGGCATTTATTTCCACTCACGTTGACGTTTCTATTCTAAAATTACTGTTTGGTTTGATGTGTTTTGTTGCAGTAATTAATATGATTTTAATCAAGTATCCTGATAATGATGACAACATAAGTAAAAGCAAGGTTGCCCATTCCCTTTTGGGTCTTATAGGCGGTTTGTTATGCGGACTTTTAGGTGTGGGTGGAGGTATTATCATGATACCTATTCTTACAATTGTTCTCAAATATCCTACTCACAAGGCTATTGGAACTTCATCGGCATCAATTATTGCCACCAGTCTTGGTGGACTGATTGCGTACATGGTTCTGGGTTGGAATGTTCCTAATTTGCCGGCATATTCTATCGGTTATGTGAATTTGATACAGTTTGTATTCTTAACCATAACAAGTACTATTGTAGCAGGTTATGCTGCAAATATTTCAAAAAAAGTTGATTCTAAAAAACTAAAGATTGTTCACATTCTTTTAGTTCTTTATATTGGGTTAAAAATGGTGGGAATTGTATAATTAATTATTTTTATACACTCCCTTTTCTATATTTCCTATGAATGGGTTGTAACTGCTGTTTAAACTTAATTTTTCTCTTTTTTCATTATTTTTCACGTTCTGGAAGTGGTCTATTATACTGTTTGTATCATTTATGTTGAAGAATCTGCAGTCTATTGTGAAGTTGTCTATTTCTGTTTTTCTTAATTTTTCAAGATAATCCTCTAAGTTTAGTGTTCTGTAATCATAGATGTGACTGTTGTTGTAGCAGTCTTTTTTTATCAGATAATCATTGTTTCTTTTATCAATAATATGGTACGTGTTTGTTATTTCCTCATCGATAATATCATTGAAGTTGTCTTTTGTTATCATAAGTTGGATGTGCCCAAATATTGTGTATTCTAGTTCACAATCGGTATTTTTGAGTAATTGTATATCGTCATAGGATATTTCGTTGGATATTTGTAACCTTTTGAATTCCGGATCTTGTGATAATTTTTTAATGCTGTAATTGTTGTATATGTTCAGATGATTTCCGTATGCTTCAACATCCAAGTTTTTTGCAACGCCTATGTTGTCTGTCTGAATTTTTATGTTGATGTTTTTGAATTTCAGTTTGACGATTATTTCTCCGATATGGGGTAGTTCTTTATCTAGCAGTATCTGTGGTAATATCCACACTATCTCTTTGTCGGGTAGAATTTCACTAAGTCTGATTAAGTCTTCACTTATATTTGTTATGTATTCGTCTATGTTTGTGTAGTTAAAGCTTCCATCGTAATAGATGCCTGTAATGTATGGGTAGTTTTTGATTAATTCTGCCTGTTTCAAGTTGTTTATGTATACATTCCATTTTTCTTCTGTACTGTTTGCTTTGTTGAGGTAATGTTTTTCCTTAAACTCCTTTATTCTTTCCTTACATTTTTGACTTTCATCTTTTGTCGGCAGATATGAGTTCATTATTATTGAGTCTATTTTTTCAATTATTTCACGTCGGATGTTGTTTAGTGTGGATATTGGCATGAAGAGGTTGTCTTTAAAGTTTTGATATGTTATGTTGTTTATGGTGTAATTTGTGTTTCCTGTTTTTTGGAACTGTTGGGTTATTGTATTTTTGCTCAATGGTTTATTTTTTGCTTTTTCAAATTTTTCTCGACTGGTGTAATGTACAGGTTTTTCAAGTAATTCACAACATGCTTTTACTTCCATTTGTGATTCATTATTCAATGAAATTACTAAATTAATATTTGTTTTATGAACGTTTTCTTCATTTATTATGGCCTTTGTTTTATCTTTAAGATATTTTGAATATGTGATATAGACCATTGAATCTTTATTTACAAAAATTCCTTTTTTTAACTTTATAGTTATTTTGTTCTTGCTTTGGGAGACAATATTGCTGACGTACATTCCACAGCTTTCACCATCATATTCAAATTTCAGTCCATCACCATTAACAATTTTTGTAGGAAAACGCTTGTTTATAAATTTTATAGTGACCTCTTTTTCATTACTTTTAATAACTTTTCCTATTGGATAACCCTGATTTCCTGCACGGTTCCTGCTTATTACTTCATCAGGATTTTTATTTAGAATATATCCGTCCGTAAATCCCCTGTTAAATGCAAGATTTAACAATAAAAAATCTTCATGGTTGTTATTGTTATTCATTGCATTCTTGTAAGCATAAGTTGTACTTGACACGTATTCTGAAGATTTCATTCTTCCTTCAATTTTTAAACAATTTGCTCCTGCATCAATTAAATCCTGTATGTTATTGTAGGTGCATAAATCCTTGGTACTTAACAGATAATTGTCTTCTGCAAGCAGGGTGTTGTAATAATCCTTAAAAGTATATCTCATTCTGCACGGTTGTGCACATAGACCCCTGTTTCCACTTCTACCACCAAGGAAGGAAGACATTAAACATTGGCCCGAATAACAGTAACATAACGCTCCATGAACAAAAACTTCCAGATTAATGTCATGATCATATTCCCTTAGTTTTGAAGATATTTCTTTAATTCTGTTTATTGGAACTTCTCTTGAAAGATTGGCACTTGTAAAACCTGTATCACACAACCATTTAACAAAGGAATAATCATATATTGTCATTTGAGTAGATGCATGTAAGCTTAAATCAGGAATCAGTTCGTTTATGATGCTTGCAAGACCAATATCCTGAACAATTATTCCATCAACTCCCTGATTATACAAATAATAAACATAATCCAATACTTCCGGAATTTCCTTTTCAAGAATGGCAATATTTACGGTAACAAATACTTTGACATTGTATTTATGGCAAAATTTGATAGCTTTTTTAATTTCATCATAATTAAAGTTATCCGCATAATCTCTAGCACCATATCTGGTCCCTGATAAATATACAAAGTCAGCACCACTAAAAACAGCAGATTTTAGAACATCCATTGAACCAACAGGTGAAAGAAGTTTACATGTTTCATAGGTCAAATTTTTCCCTCCAAAAAATAACAGTCTATTAAAATATTGATTTACATAATATTAATTAATTTATAATTTGGTGAAAACATGTACATAGTATTGGAAGGAATAGATGGTGCAGGAAAATCAACACAAACGGAATTATTGAATGACTGGTTAACTGGTAAAGGTTACCGGACAAAAAAGATAGTGGAACCTACAACTTCGGATATCGGAAAAGTCATACGCAAGGAATTATTGAATCCGGAATCCACTAATGATATTAATCAACAGAGATTAACATTGCTTTTTGCTGCCGACAGATTAACGTTAAAAAAGGAGATATTGGATGCGAAAGATTCCAAGGACATCATAATAATCAGTGACAGATCCTTCTATTCCAGCATATGTTATCAGAACAATTCTTCAGTTGACAAGGATTGGATTTATGAAGTGAATTTGCATACTCCCCGTCCCGACTTAACGATATTGCTGGACTTGGATGAAAAAGAGGCAATAACCCGTTGTGATCGGGAGGAAGCTTTTGAAAACATTCAATTTTTAGAAAAAACAAGAAAAAATTATTTGGATTTATTGGAAATAGAAGACAACATTGTTGTAGTTGATGCTAAAGATTCATTAAATGACGTTCAGGAAAAAATAAGAAAAATAGTACGGGAAAAATTAGGTTTGTAAGAAAAAAGATTAAATGTCTAATCTTTCTTTCATTAAATCTACAATATAATTAACTGCATTATTGATTTCTTCATACGTTCCATGTAACTGTGGACCGACATCTGATTGTTTTAGTTGAACGTCGTATTTATCAACAGCAGATTTAATTTCCGTAACGGTTGGTCCAGGAGGTAAAGTAACATCCACAACATGTTTTGTTGCACGTCTTAAATCTTCAAGTTCGCCTTCGAATAAGATAATGCCTGTGTTACTTTGAAGCATGTTTAAATGATATTCATCAATCATTTCATCTGCTTGTTTTGGTTGTAATCCGGAAATTACACGCATTGTATGTTTAACCATTTTATCACCTAATTTTTTTATATTTTAATGAGTTTCCATGTATTCTCTTGCAGGTGCAAATTTTTCAATTAAATATTTGCTTACAGTATTTTTTAAATCCATTGGATGTAATTCTTCCTTGCTGAATACATCATTTAATTCTTCTTCTGTTAATTCAAGATTTCCACCAAATTTTTCAGGTCTTTCAATTAACATTTTTTCGTGTTCGTCAAAAATGTAGTAATGTGCCATTTCAATAACAGGATTGTCTTCAACTACGCCTGTTGGACAGAAACTTTTGTTAACTTTGTTTTTAATTTCTTTTGGAGAATCATCAATAGCAATGAAGTTACCTTTACTGCTGCTCATTTTGTCAGATCCGTCTGTTCCATGAATTAATGGTATGTGTATACATACAGGAACTTCTAAACCTAATTTAGGAAGAACTTCTCTTGCCAACATGTGGATTTTTCTTTGTTCCATACCACCAACAGCCACATTAGCATTCAAATCATCAATATCTAATGCCTGCATAACTGGATATAATGCTTCTGCAACATTGTGAGTTTCATCTCTGGATACTTGTGCCATACTTCTTTGTGCTCTTTGAATAGTAATCTGGGTTGCAGCTTGGAATACTCTGACCATGTACTCTGGAGACATACGGTCTGAACCTAAAATAAATTCGGTATCTTCACTAAGACCTAATGCTTTAAAACATTTAATGTTATAATCAGCAATTTCATTTAGTTCTTCCAAAGTTCCTTTGCCGTTTAAGTAAGCATGTAAGTTTGCAATAAATATTTTAATTTTAAAACCGGCATCCTGTAAAGCTTTCATTCTTTTAATGGTTAATGCATGACCTAAATGAATTTTACCTGAAGGTTCAAAACCTACGTAAGCTACTTTTTCCTCCCTTTTTAATAATTCTTTTAATTCATCCAATTCAATTATTTCGGCAGTATCTTTAGAAATATTTTCTAATGCTGCATCAATATCCATTTATTTTCCTCCGTTTTATTATTTAACATTTATATTATAATGTATATTTTATTTTTTAACTTAATAACATTAATCTCCTGACCAATGTTAATATCATTCATCATATCATTTTTTTTCAAATCAATAGGCATATATGTATCAGGATCCAATACCTGAATTTCTGTAGGCGTAATATTTGTTACGGTTGATACTTTAACATCGTTAGTGTTGCCCACTTTTTTAATGTTATCATATTCTTTCCAACTGATGGATTCTGATTCGTAAGTGGACAGGTTAAGTCCAACGAATTTATGACTGCCAATTTTTTCAATCTTTAGGATTTTTTCTTTATACTCAATAAAATCATCTTTGTGGAAGGAAGGTAACCTTACTGAAATCCAAGATCTGTAAAGGTCTCTACTTTTTGACTTATCTCTTCCCACGATTTTTCGAGATTCTGTAATAATTCCACCAAACTGTTTCTGCATATTTTCTGCAATTTTATTTGCAGCATTATGAGAACCTACCTGATAATCAATACCTTCTTTCAGAACAATTCTTTCAGTGACATAAGCTAATTTGTTTGTTTTACATAGGCGTTGAATTTCATTAGAAATAAATTCATCAGCTTTCTGTATTTCTTCTTCATCCAGCTTTCTGTCATCTGCACGTAATTGTATTACTGCTTCATAGTACCCGGAATGAAATTTACTACAGTCAGGACAAACTCCTTTCACAACTTTAACTTCTATCGGGTAATCTTTATCGATATAATCATCTAAAACTTGTCCTACGGCATGGATAATACAGTCATACATTGTTCCTCTGTTTGTAAGTATTTCCGTAGTTATCTCCACGTTCTGGAGTTTATCGTTAATTTTTATGTCCTTTTGTATTGCATCATTAATAATTTCATCATCATAATATGCTGATTCAATCCATTTGTCGTGTTTTAATGTAGCACCACAATGGGAACATACAGTAAATGTTGCATACTCCGGAACTTCAACAAGTTCAAATTCTTTCAGATAACAGCTTTTACATAAACCCTCATATAATTTTTCTTCACTATTGCATAATAAACAAAACATAGTATCCTCTCTATTTTCAAAGAATTAATGTTATTAATAATTGTTGTAAAAAGAGTTTTATTTGGAGCTTAAAAAAAATATAATAGAAAAATACTATTATAATGATTTTAAAGGTGCTCTTGCTCCACAAGCACTACATTTTAACATATCAATACGGTCTTCACGTATGATAACTGTATCTGGTCTGTTACATTCATGACATATTACAAAGTTATCAACGTATTCTTTGATACGGTCATTAATTACATAGTGTGTAAATTTACCTTGAAGTATTGCTCTATTTCCTTCAACATTTCCGGATGTACCTAATTCTCTTAATAAATATTTGAGAACATGTTGAGGGTCTCTGTTTAATGTACTTGAAACATCACCAAAGTTTTTGATAATAGTACGATTTCCTTGAATAACTGAATATCCTTTAGGAATTTTAAACCTTATTGATTCGAATACTCTGTCTGGTAATTGTTCATATGCTTTATCCAGTAAAGCTTCGTATTCTTCAAATTCTTTATCGGTTTTAGCCATTAATTTACCTCCATCTCTTTTCTTAATTAGTTATTGATTAAAATGTAATTGTTAAAACATTATCGTTTTTGAATAATTTATGATAATATAATATATATTTCCCTTATTACTTAATTTTTTCTAAGCAACTTTGTAATGGTCACTGGTTGGTGAATAAATAACACCTTTACTTGTGAGCATATTTATCATATCATCAGCTTTATTCTCTGAAATATTATATTTATCGGCTAAGTTTCCATAGATTACATTTTTAGGAGCACTTCCACCATATTCTTCAGAAATCTCTCTGATTTCATCAATTAATATGTTTATTTTATCTCTTTCTGATTTTGAAGTTCTTCCTTCAACTTTATCAATGTCCACTTTTCCTGTATCAGGATCATATCCTACCTGTTTCATACAGTCTTCTTGTAATTTTATAGCCCTTTCTGCATCTTCTTTACTTACTTCCTGGCTGAGTCTAATCTTTGCACTTGCTTCGGATAAACGAACAAGAGCCTCTAATTGACGAGCAGTAATAGGAACTGGTGATTCTTCATCTATTGCACCACTACGCATTGTTACGTAGAAGTCCTGTAAAACCTTTGCGGCCTCTTTTGATAAAACTGGTTGGACAGTTTTACGGGCATAAGCAATATATTTTCTCATTAATTCAGGATCAATTTCGTAGTTAATGTTTCTGTCCTGATGTATTTTTAATATGTGGCCTGCCAGACTGTGGTCTCTTTCAGCGTTAGGTTTATCTTCAATAATGAATATCAGGTCAAAACGGGACAGAATCGGACTTGGCAAATCAATTTGTTCAGCAATTGATTTGTATCTGTCAAATCTACCGAATTTAGGGTTTGCCGCTGCAAGTACACTACATCTACTGTTTAATGTTGCCATAATTCCTGCTTTTGCAATGGATATTGTTTGCTGTTCTAAAGCTTCGTGTATAGCAGAACGGTCTTCTTCACGCATTTTATCAAGTTCGTCTACACAAACGTTACCTTTGTCCCCAAGTACTAATGCACCGGCTTCCAGGCTCCAACCACCTAAATCATCACGAACAGCTGCTGCAGTTAACCCTACTCCACTGGTACCTTTACCACTGGTGTAAATTCCACGGGGAGCAAGTTTTGACACGTATTTTAATATCTGGGATTTACCTATCCCTGGATCTCCTACAATGAGAATATGCATATCTCCTCTCATATGAGTTTTGTCTTCAAGGATTTTTGCACTTCCTCCAAACAATTGGAAAGCAATTGCTTCTTTTACTTCATAATATCCTTGAATTGATGGTGCAGTAGAATCAATAATTTTTTGATATATGTCTGGTGAGCTAGCAAGTTTTCTTATTTCCTCTTCATCTTCTTCACTAATTTCCAGTTCTTCAAATTCCTGTTCTAATGGCTCGAAGAAGTTACCATAAATATAATTATTAAATCTTTTTGTTCTTTCATCACGTACAGTTTTTAGAACACCTGTTACTCTAATTTTATCTCCGGGAGTAAGTGTATCGACCAGGTCATCTTCCAGGACAATATTTATTTGTCGTGGCTGATCTCCTCCGGATAGATTTTCTAGAGGTTCCTGTAATTTTACAGTTTGGGTGTCCATATACCTTGATTCTTCTTGTAATAATTTAAAAGATCTTCCACCACATTCTGTACATACTGCGGGTTCATGTATGATATTTGATTTTTGTTCAACTTCATGTATTCTCATACAGCTTCTACATTCAAAAACAGCAGTCATTATACGTGGATGAATTTCATCAGTTTTTCTTACGATTCCATCCACAGCTATAAATTTTCCAATATATTCACTTCTTAAGTTTCTCAAAGGAACATGATTACGTATGTTGGAAAATCTTACATTTAGTTGTGCATTTTTTCTTTGTGGGTCAATATTTGTAATGGACTTTGCTGCAGCTTCCAAAGTCTCATCAGGTTTTTCTAATAATAAATCTGCTAAATCAGGATCAAACATTTCTAATGAATTGTAATCAATCACTACAGATTTTTCTTCAGGATAAACATCTAAAACGGCAAATATTTCGTCCTTACAAAGTTCACTGAAAAATTCTTCCAATTTAATGACAGAAGATGCCGAAGATCTAATATTATTATTTTCTGCTGTTATCGTAGTCATATGATATACTTATTATTTTTATAATTTTTATATCTAGTTATTAAGATAGTTTTTATATTTAGAAAATTAAAGAATTATATAATATAAATTATTATTCTAACTATGAATATAACAGAAAATATAGAGGTTTCAAATGAAAAGGTCAAGGTTAAAATTATTTAAAACTACTTCCTTAACAATTTCTATAATCGGAGTACTCTTAATTCTATTAACAGTAGGATTAATAGGATATGTTGCAGTATCCGGTTTAAGTAATTCTGTTTCAACAACTGTAAGTAGTGGTTCTTCTTATGATCAATTAGATCAGGTTAAAACTCAATATGAAGAAATAAATAATAAATATGAAAATTTAAATAAAAAATTAGGTACAAATCCTGATCCTAATATTAAAACCACATTCAATACGGGTAAAGTAAAATTATCCGAAATTAGTCAATCAATATCTTCCATCCAGAATGATATAAATAATGGAAAATCTGAGGAGGATATTCAGAAAAATTTAAATCAAACAAGAAATAAAATTAAGGAAGCTAATGATATTTATAATCAAATAGCTGGTTAATTACTTATTTTTATATTTTTTTTATTTTGGTGCTCTAAAGCCCCTGGCAATTACGTACATTTCAGAACTTCTTTTTCTAGAAGAATTTGGTTTTGTAGTTTTTACAGTTCTAAATTTCTTTTTAAGTTTCTTAACTAAATCCTGGTAAGCTTCACCCTGGAATGCTTTCATAATTAAGTTTCCCTCATTTTTAAGAATATTGTCTGAAATATTCAAAACGGCAACAGCCAAATCATATGTTCTGAAGTTATCAATATCTTTTATACCAGTTAGTTTTGGTGATGCATCAGATAATATTACATCTGCTTTACCATCAATTAATTCAATAATGGTGTTTTGTATTTCTTCTGTTGTAAAATCTCCTTTAACTCCGGTATATGCTTCATGGTCTATTGGTTTAATGTATTCTAAATCTACACTGATAATTTGACCAGTTCCTTCCTCTCCGATTACTTCTGCAACAACCTGGCTCCAACCTCCGGGGGCTGCACCTAAATCCACGACATTATAATCTGGTTTTAGTAATCCGTATTTTTTATCCAATTGTTTAAGTTTATACGAAGCTCTGGATCTGTAATTCTGTTTTTTTGCTAGTTTATAATAATGTTCTTTATCATGTTTTGCTTTCCATCTACTCATAACAATCCCTCAATGATTAAATTGTGAAAAATCCAGTGCCTTACACGTTGGTTTTCCGATTTTTATTACTTCTGCATCTACTTCCTTTCCATTTATTTCAAGTAACATCACACTAGGCTCGCTTAGACGTGGTTGGGTTGGACTTCCCGGATTTAACAATAATATTTCACCTTCTTGTTGAATCATAGGTTTATGGGTATGACCACTAACTAAAATGTCAACATCTAATTCTCTGGCTAAATAATATAATTGTTGTGTGTCACCTTTCGGGTAAACTACACCATGTGTAAGACCAATTTTAACATCTTCAACTTCAATGATTTCATGTGTGTTATATCCAATATAAGGATCACAATTACCATGTACAGCAATAACGGGAGCTATCTTTTCTAATTCTTCTATAACACTCTTTACTTCAATATCTCCACAATGTAATATCAAATCTACACCCTTAAAAACTTCGAAAACTTTTTTTGGTATTGATTCTGTACGAATAGGTATATGTGTATCAGAAATAATTCCTATTAACATTAAAACATCACTCTAAAATATTTTATTTGCATTATTATAATTTCTATCTCTTATTAAATCTATAATTTTTCAATGATAATTTTAGATTAATATTTATATTATTTGTTAAAATAACATTTTATAGAGAATAAATCTAAATAGCTTTTTTAAAAAGATTTTAGTTTAATAACTAATTAACTAATAATATTACTTGAAAATATTAAATGTAAATGGGAGATAATTTATGAGTGAATTAATTATATGCGAAAAGCCAAAAGTAGCAGAAAAAGTTGCTAAAGCTTTATCAGATTCACCCGTTAAAAATTCATATAAAAGAGTGCCGTATTATGAAATAGAAAAGGAAAATGGTGAAAAGACCACAGTATTGTCTGCAGTAGGTCATTTATTTTCTCTTCAGGCAAAAAATAAAAAAAATAAAAGATTATATGATGTTGAATGGGTTCCATTATATGAAACTGACAAGTCAAAAAAATATGTTAAAAATTATATTGACACCATAAAAAAATTTTCTAAAGATGCTGACAGATTTGTGCATGCTTGCGATTACGATACTGAAGGAACGTTAATCGGATACAATGCATTAAAATATATCTGTGGTGAAGATTCCATAGATAAAACATTTAGAATGAAATTTTCAGCATTAACTAAAAAAGATTTAATCAAATCCTATTCTGAAGCTTATCCTTTAAAAGATGATCAAAGTTGGGCTGATAGTGGTGAGGCCAGACATATCTTGGATTATTTATTTGGAGTAAACATATCCAAATCAATGACTGATTCAGTACTAAATGTAACTAATCGTTATGTTCAATTATCTGCAGGTAGAGTTCAAACTCCAACATTAGCTATTCTTGCGGAACGTGAAAAGGAAATAAAAAAATTCGTACCGGAACCATACTGGTTGATTAAAGCTAAACTTCAAAAAGATATAGTTGCCGATCATAAAAAAGGAAAAATATTCGATAAAAAAGAAGTTGACCAGATTTTAGAAAACTGTAAAGGAAAAGATGCTAAAGTTACTAAGATAACAAATAAAAAATCTATTAAAGATTTGCCATATCCATTTGAATTAGGAACTTTACAGTCAGAAGCTTATGCACAGTTTGGTTTTACTCCTAGAAAAACACAACAAATTGCACAAAACCTCTATGTTGAAGGATATACCTCATATCCAAGAACATCTTCACAGAAATTACCGGAATCATTAGGTTTATCCAATATTTTAAATGATTTAGCTAAAAATCCTAAATTTAAGGATAAGATTGCACAATTAAAAGAACCTTTCAAACCTAATGAAGGTAGTAAAACTGATGAAGCTCACCCTGCAATACATCCTACAGGAACATTACCTAAAGATATCAATGAGGATTATCAAAAAATATATGACTTAATCACATACCGTTTTATAAGTCTGTTCGGGGAAGTAGCAGAGATAGAATCCATTAAAGTTGATTTAGATATTGGAAAAGAACCATTTACATTTTCAAGACAAAGAATCTCAAAAGAAGGTTGGTTAAGTTTAGATCCTTATCAATATAAAAAAGTTAAAAATGAAGAATTCCCTGACATAAAAGAAGGAGAAACCACTAAAGCTAAAGTCAAAAGTGAAGAAAAAGAAACCAAACCTCCTGCAAGATATAATCAGGCATCAATTATCAGGGAATTGGAAAAACGTGGTTTAGGAACTAAATCCACAAGGGCAAATATTGTTTCAATATTATATACACGTAAATATGTTGAAGGTAAAAAAATCACAGTAAACGAACTTGGAGAACGAATGATTGACACGTTAACAAAGTATTCCGAGAGAATTACCAGTGAACAAATGACTCGTGAATTTGAAAATGATCTTTCAGATATCAAAGACCATAAAATTACCGAAAATAATGTTATTGAAGAAGCAAAAACGGAACTTGAAGGAATTTTGGATTCCATCGATGATAATCAGGAAAACATCGGTAAAGAATTATTCGAAGCTTATGAACAAAGCCGTATTGTAGGTAAATGTGACTGTGGAGGAAATCTGATTATTATTTCTTCTCCAAAGGGTGGAAAATTTGTAGGTTGTTCCGGATATCCAAATTGTAAAAAAACATATTCATTACCTGTTGGGGCAAGCGTACTTAAAACTACCTGTGAAAAATGTGGTTTACCATTAATTTCTTATGGAAAACCTAGACAAAGAGCATGTTTGAATTTTGAATGTGCTAATGGTGGTAAAAAATCCACAAATGAAAAAGTAGGTAAATGTCCTGATTGTGGTGAAGATTTAATTAAACGTATGGGTAGATTTGGTGAATTTATTGGATGTACAGGATTTCCTAAATGTAGATTCACATCTTCCATAGCTGATTATGAAAAATCACAAAAAGAGAGTAATGAATAAACTCTCAAACTATTTTTTTGAATTTTTTATTGTTTCATATAATTCTTTTAAGATTAATAAAGTACCTTCCTTGTTTAAATGTTTATCATCTGTCTGATTTTGAGAACTGTATATACAAGCAGGACATCCAGATTCACATTCACAGTCCCTTATTAATTCATAAGCCATTTTTATAATATTTTCAAATAATTTAAATGCTTTATCAGTTAATCCAACTCCACCTTCAAAGCCGTCATAAATGAATATTGTTGTATTCATAGTGTCTTCATGCATATTTTTACATACTCCACCTAAGTCATAAGTATCACACATAACGTGGAATGGTGCTACGGATAATAATACATTTTCCACTCCCTGTAAGCATCCCATAAAAAGATCGCTGAACTTGGTATCACTTACCAGATATTCCTCTAAACTTTCTTTAATGTAGTATGGGATTGTGAACCATAAACCTTTGGTTTTAAACTCAAGAGGAGGTAAATTAAGTTTTTTGGAAGCCGTAATTTTATTAAAGTTCATTATGTTATATTTATCATATTTTTCAGTAACTGTTAATTTACCGTAACATAATGTTATCTCGCCCAATTTTTCTTCTTTTTCTTTCTTAAGATTTTTTATGTCAACTTCTTTTAAAGCTTGGGTGTGGAAATTCACTTCCTGTTTTTTTACATAAATTCTCTTTTCTTTGATGTTCATTTCCCTTACAATATAAGTATCACCGTTATGTATTAACACGGCGTTCTCATGTGCTTCCCTGAATGCTTGTTTTTCATTCATGTCTTCTAAAAATTTATTTCCATTAAACACTTTGTATGGTTCAGACATCGCATCACTAAGATTAACTTCAAAATTTGGACTTTTGTCCTGTTTTAGAAGTTCTATGTCATTGTAATGCCATTGTCCATCCCTATATTTTATTATACCTTCATTTTCCAATTCATCTATTTCATCAATTACAATTCCTTCATCGTCAAATCCAAAACTTTCAATTTCACCTAATTTTAGAGGTATTTCATATGCGGCACATTTTAAATGTCCATTAAGGATATGTTGGTTATTTAAGTCGATTATAGCATGTTCATGTGTTTTGTTGAAAAATACTTCAGGATGTTTCATGAAATACTGGTCTAATGGATTTTGGAAAGCAACCATTGTAATAATTGCTTGTTGATTTTTTCTTCCGGCTCTTCCGGCTTGCTGCCAAGTTGAAATTAATGTGCCGGGATATCCTGAAATGATTACACTGTCTAAAGAACCAATATTAATTCCCAATTCCAAAGCATTTGTAGTAACTATCCCTTTAATTTTACCATCTTTTAGTTGATCTTCTATTTTTTTACGTTCTTCAACAGTATATCCTGCACGATATGCTGTTATTTTGTCACATAATTCTGGTAATTTTACTTTTAATTCTTTTTTTGAAGTTAATGCAGTTAATTCGGCCATTTTTCTGGAAGTTTCAAAACATATTGTTTGAAAATCGTTTTCTAAAAATGTATTGAATAATTTTACAGTATCTTTATGTGTTGAAGGTTTTTTTGATTCTATTGCGTACGGGTTGAAAAGTAAAAAATATTTTTTACCTGATGGTGAACCGTTTTCATCAACTATTTCTGATTTAAGGCCCGTAAGTTTTTCCCCAAATTCTTCAGGATTTGCCAATGTTGCTGTTGAAATAATGAATTGTGGTTCTGATCCATAATATTTACAAATTCTTTTTAATCTTCTAATTAAAAAAGCCATATTGGAACCGAAAACACCACGATATTGATGGGCTTCATCTATTATTATATATTTGATATTTTCAAAGAATCGTTGCCATTGTTCATGCCATGGTAATATTAAATGTAATTCATATGGGTTTGTTATAACCAATCTTGATTTTCTTTTAATTTCTGGTCTTTTGGATTTAGGGGTGTCACCATCATATTTTTCCGGATAAATTCCAAGTTCACATTCCTTGTCAATATTCAATAAACTTTTTAATTGATCATTAGCTAAAGCTTTTGTAGGGTAAATATAGAGGGCAGTATCATTTTTATTGTTTGTTAAATCTTCTATAACCGGTAACGAAAAAGATAATGTTTTTCCACTTGCTGTCGGTGTTGTAATAATTACATTTTTTCCTTCTCTAACTTTTTTCAAAGTTTTGTATTGATGGGTATATAATTTAATATTTTGTTTTTCAAGATAATCCTGGATAGGTGCAGGAAATTCAATTTTTTCTTGAGCATATCTGGCTCTTTTTGCAGGTATTTCCTCAATATGCTCAATACGGTCCCGGAACCATTTTTTGTTTTGGAAAAATTCTAAAATCTCTTCTACCATAGTATTTACTACCCTAAAAATTTTGTTTATATATTTGCCTAAAAATTATAATAATCTATATATCTGATTTTTAATTATTTTAACTATTGTTGAAAATATAATTTAATTCTCTAATTAATTTATCTGTGTTTAGTTCATGTTTTTTCAAGACTTTAAATAATTTTTTATTCATTTTTCATTTAAAAAAAATTCTAATAATTTAAATATATCTTAAAACTTAAATCTTAATAAGGATATTTAATGAGAAATTATATAAAAAATTCATCTAAAATTTAATTTCTAAAACTATTCTCGATTGAATAATTATACTATTATAAATAAATTACAGATATTAGATGATATTATCCTATTTATATCTAATCATCGGAGGTCAAAGGAGAATCACGCATGGACAATAAAAATTTAATTACAAAAATAGCACCAATTATCATAGCTTTATTATTAGTGCTTGCTGTTTTTGCTGTACGGGCAGAAACAATTAATTTGGGTGGAATATCTGATCCTGATATGAAAGCACTATATCAAGACGAAAGTGGAATGCCATATTTTACAGAGCTGGACTCATATTATAACTATCGTTTAACCGAGAATTATTTAAGTACAGGACACTTGGGGGACACTCAGGTAAATGGAACGGATTGGGATTCGTTGTCTACGTCTCCTAATGGTAGGGAAGCAAATTATCAACCTGTAATTATCATGTTGGCTGCTTGGGTATATAATTTTCTAAACATATTTGGAAATGTTTCATTAACACAAGTAGCATTTTGGTTAGGTCCAATTATAGGTTCATTAGCTGTATTACCTGCATTTTACATTGTTAGAAGAGCTACTGGAAGTACTTGGGGTGCAATAGTTGCTGGTTTAATAGCCGGTGCTGCTCCTGCATATTTCACACACACATATGGTGGTTTCTTTGATACAGATATGTTCAACGTTCTTTTCCCATTAATGACGGTACTTTTCTTAACTGAAAGTATCTATGCGAAAAAGACAACATTTAAAGCAATCTTCGCTGCTTTGTCTGCAGTATTCCTTGCACTATTTTCATTGTCATGGAGTGGGTATGCTTATATGGTCATTTTAACATTCGGAACATTGATCCTATATTTCCCTGCTTCATATTTAATGGATAAATTTGATGGAAAAGATCTTTCTAACAAAAAGGAATGGTTAAAAAATAATCCTGCAACAATAACTTTTGTTGTATTTGCTATCATAGCAATTATATTATTATTAATCACAGTAGGTTCAACATTTATTGAAACCACATTCAGCATTTTAGGAATGTCTACAAGTTTACAAAGTGCTACTGCAGGTTCTGCATATCCTAACGTATATGTATCTGTAGGTGAGATGCAAATTCCACAAATTATTGATATAATCAACAATAGTGGTGGATTATTTACAATATTATTTGCTTTAATGGGATTTGTATTAATGTTCCACGGTTTAAGGAAAAAAGCTAAAACCGAAGAACCAGAAAAAGTTAATGAAAAACAGGAAGAAACAAAACAATTAAAAACTAGAAGGTATATTCCAAAAACTAAAAAGGCAGAGGAAATTGCTCATGCTCATGAACACAGGTTTATACCAGGAAAATTTGAATGGACACAATCTGAAAAATACAATAATTTATTCCTATTTGTTCTTTTAGTATTATGGACATTAGGTATTGCTGTAATGTTAACTCAAGGTACTAGGTTTATAGAACAGTTCGAAGTACCTATTGCTTTAATGGCTGGTATTTCCATAGGAATATTCTTAAAATACATAGATTTAAAAATTGAACAAAAATCTTATGTTGCATTTATAGCATTAATTCTTGTATTATTAGCAGTGGTTAGTCCAATATATGCTGATCATTTAACTTCATCTCAAGCAGTTGGAAGTACAAATGATGACATGTATAATACATTAACATGGATAAAATCAAACACTCCTGAAAACTCTGTTCTTGCATCCTGGTGGGACTTCGGGCACTTGTTTACAGCAGTAGCAGATAGACAAGTGGTATTTGACGGAGGTTCACAGAACAACATGAGGGCATATTGGATAGGTAATTCATTAGCGACATCGAATGAGGATTTATCAGCAGGAATCTTAAGAATGTTGGCAAACAGTGGTGAAGACGCATCTAATGTATTGGATTCATATACTGGTAATACTTCAAAAACAGTTGTAATTTTAAATGAAATTTTACCTATGGATAGAACTCAGGCAAGTACAACTTTAACAGGAACTTATGGTTTAGATCAACAACAAGCTAATTCAGTTTTAGATCTTACTCATCCAGCTGAAACAAAACCAGTTTACTTAATATTAAGTTCAGATATGCTTTCAAAAGCTGCATGGTGGTCATACTTTGGTTCATGGAACTTTGAAAATCAGACTTCATACCACTATTCATATTATCCAGCTCAAAGTCAATCAGAACAAGTATCTGGAAAACAGTTCACATTAGGTACTGAAAATGGAGTTGTGGGTGTTTCAGGAACAAGTAATGAAACTAATGGTTCTACCATGAACTTTGCTTACATTGATCAAACTAAATTAAATAAAACCATTGACATGTTCACAGCTGAAGATAAAGAACGTTTAGCTAATGAATTAAGTGAAGGAACAGGTAATGAATTATTAAAACCTCATAAATTAATAATTGTGGAAAATAATCAATTATCTGAAAGAATTGTAAATAACAATAGTAACATGTCTATTATGGCATTCCATCAATCAGACAATTCTTATTTCACAGTTTTATTTGATTCACACCTGGAAAACTCAGTATTTACTAAATTATACTTAGAAAGTGGTTATAATGCAACCAGATTTACATTTGCTCATTCAGAACCAGGTATAAGTGTATGGGGTGTAAATGAGTATCCTAATGCAACAGCTGTAGGTACAACACCAACTTCAAATAATACAACAACTTAATCTCCTCTACTTCTTATTTTTTTTTTAATAATGAGTGTCCGACAAAATTATCTTTTTTTGTTGTTTAGTATTACTATTTTTTTAGATGTAATGATTTTATTTTTTATTAATTGTATTAATTATTTTATTACTTCTCATGACCCCTCTTTGATTACTTATCATGCTTGGATTATTTTTATATGTGATAATATTATATAATATTATTATGGAATCATGATTTTATTTATATAATTTAATATTT
>JAEEGL015022065.1_pt1 | contig 21046 bp, 16 predicted proteins | sample 9134231 | NCBI WGS metagenome assembly JAEEGL01 (sample SAMN16246548, study PRJNA631951) | gut metagenome | biome: gut microbiome; feature: rumen; material: fiber-attached | host: Bos | place: Iran: Karaj | collected 2018-10 | reverse complement strand
ATTGTGTTTTTCGTTTGTTTACTGCTTGAAGATTCATCCATTTTTTTCTCCCAGTTTTTACTTTTTTTTCTAAATTTATTTTTTTATGTAAAATAAAAATCCTTGAATTATTAATGTAATTATATTAAAAATAATTTAAATATTACTTAAAAAAAAACCAAAAAAAGTTCTATATGTTTTTAATAATTAATAGACTTCTAATAAATATAAGTGTATTAAATTACTTTTTTAACCACAAGGAAGAGAAATTTATATAAATACTATTAATGTCATTCATTTCTATTATGATATAATAATATTATTTCTATAATTAATACTTCTCTCAACCTAATTTTCTTTTATCACATTTCTATTAATCTCTTAAACTTTAATATTTTCATTAATATTATCATTATATAAAATTAAAAATTTTTCTATATGTTCTTATATTTTATATATTATTTCTCCAAATTTATTTTAATTTTAATAAAGAGAATCACCTAAATGGATTATATATCTTCTTTTATTATTCATATTAAAAATCTATAAATGATATGTTTTTTCTTGTAATTTCAAGAAACAAGTATATTTTATAAAGACTTTAATTTTTTATTTTTTTCTAATGATATAATAATGATTTATAAATAATATATTATCTTTTTTTGGTTTTTTAATTATAATTATTTATGAAAATTTTTACATAATTTTGAGCTTTCAATTATTATTAAAAATAAAAAAATTATTTTAATGAAAAAAAACTTTCCTTTAGGAAATCCCTCCAAAACTCCCATTGTTATTATTATTATTCTCATTTATATTATTATTATTATTATTATTTAAATTCAAATTACCTTCATTTCCCTTATCAACAAATTGTTTAATTTGTGTGTTTTTTTTTAAAAACTCTTTCTCCAAAGTTTTATTTTTCTTTTCTTTTTTCAATCTTTCAAATTCTTTTTTATAAATTAATCCAGCTTCAATAAATGTTCTTCCAACTTGTAAATCAATTTTTTTATCTTTAATTATTAAAGGTCTTTTTAATAAAACAAGAGTTCCAAATTTACTTTTTAAATTTCTAATCAATAATCTCCCAGAAACTTTATCATATTTTAATAAAGCATGAACTCTAGAAACAGAAATATCATTTATTCTAACATCACTTTCATGTCCTCTTCCAATTTTAATAACATCTCCTGTTAATTGAATAACATGAATTGATTTAATATTACAATTATCTTTCACTTGATTTAATGATTCAAATATAATATAATTACAATTTGGTTTTTCAATATCAATTAAATTAAATATTTCTTCTTTTCCTTCGAGTTTAAATCTATCTAAAAAAATATTAAATAAATATTATTTTACATGGATAAGGAGTTTTACATATTTCACAATTAAATGATTTTATATTATAACTTTTAACTGTTTTTTTCTCATTTTCTTTAATTATTAATTTAGTTTCCATCCATTTTTTAATACAAAAATAATGTGCAAATCTAATTCCTCCAGAACAAGAACATAAATGTACTAAAGGATTATCATTTTCATTACTATCAGAATAACATATTTTACATATATTTTCTTCATTATTACCTAATTCATTTTTAGCTATAAAAATAAAATCAAAAACAGATTGAGAATTCATATTAATAGATTCAACATTGTAACTTAAAGGATCTAAAGGAGTTTCTATATCAATTATATCTTTTCTATCTGGTATATGAACATCATTTAAAACATATTTTACTCTTCCTAATTTAATAATATCATTTTTACATAAATTATAATCTTCATTTATATTATTTATAGTTTGTAAATTAGTTGAATTTTGTGTATCTTCACTTTTTAAAACATACCAAATTTTATTTGATAAATTTATTATATTTTCTTCACTCGGTTGCATCATAAAAGTAATTGGATTTTCAATAGAATAAATATCATTATTTTGATAAGTAACATTTAATATTAATTCTTGATCATTATTTAATGCTTTATTTATTGGAACTGTTTGAATTTCATGTTTTGTTCTTGCAATTATTACTGATTCTGCTATCATAACATTAATATTTTTTGTTTGGGGTGATTCATAATCATATAATCCGTGACTGTCCCTGACCCAGGTTCTTGTAAATAAACTTAAAACTCTTTGTTTTTCTTGAAATGATGACATTTTTATTTTTTATATAATTATATTTTGAAAAAATTTATTTAAGGGAAATTATTTTTTTATACCCTCCATCGTTTGGAATTTTTTGTTTCTGAAAGAATTATAATTTGTTATTTCTTCTATTATAATATTGATTATGTTTTTATTATTTATATTATTATTATTAATATTATTAGGATATAAAGTATTATTATTTTTTTTATTTTTATTATTGATATTAATTATATTTTTCTTAATATTGTTTTTATTTACTTTGTGTCAAAGTATAATATTATAATCTTTTTAATATATAAGGAAAAAATTTGTTTAATATTTTTGATTCCTTTTCTAATTTCAAATATTATATTTCTTTCTTTTTTTGTTTCCTTAAAATTTCTCAATCTTATTGTATTCTTTTTAATTTATCAATAATATCATTTGATGTTTAAATAAATTCTTTTTTGATTGTTCATTTTTAATAATTATTACTGAAATCAATTCAATTCTTTTTTAAAATCTTGAGTTGAATTATTTAAATATTTTAATTCTTTCACTTTGTTTATTTATTAGTTTATTTTTTCAACAATCTATTAAAAAATTCATCTTCTATATTTTTTTTTAACGAAATTTTTTATTTGTTAATTTATATTGAACATATCTTTAATCACTTCATATATTATATTTTCTATATCTTTATTTATTATCTTATTTACTATTTTTTTTTCCATTAATGAACAGATTTTTTTCTTTTTATTTAATTTTTCAATTAAAATCTTATTTATACATTTATAATTTATTCTTAAAGAAAAATCTTTTTTATTGAAGAAATATAAATGAATGACATTCTTTACCTTAATATCTCTTTTAATGAAATTTTATAAGAGTTTGATTTTTTAAACCTAATTCAATAGAGAAAATATTGAAATGAGTAATATTTTCATTTAATTTATTAATAATATTTGTATTATTTTTTTTTTTTCTTCTTCTTTTGTTTCTTCAATTTTTATTATTATAATAAATTTTTATTTTCTTTTCTTTTTCCAAAAATCTTTTTTATTTAATCTTCTTAATTAAAATCCATTAAAACAAAATTTAGAATTAACAATAAATTATATTAAAAATAACAATTAAACAAAATAATATGGGATGTATACAAAATAAACAACAAATATTAATTACAAAAAAAAATACGAATCAAAAAAATTTTAAATGGAAATATACTTTATCATTGAAAGATAAATTTTCATCTAATTATTTTTCTAACGCAGATTTAAAACATTATTATAAAAATAAATCTCAAAAATTAACAACTCAATTATGGATTAAAGTTTTTGATTATTTAAGTTATAAAGAATTAAAAGAAACTGGAAAAGTAAATAGATTGTTTAATAAAACAGTTAAACAAAAAGAAGTATTAATTAAATTTTTTAAAAAAAGAGAAAGTAATACTATGATGAAATGTAAAGATGTAAATTTTATTAATACACTATTTTCTTTTTCAATTTTACAAAATAATAAATATTCTTCTGATGATGATTTATCTTATAATGAATATCAAATAATTCAAAATTAAATTTATATGATTTCAAGTTGTTTCTAATAATAAAGGTTTTTTTAAAATTATATATGTAAAATATGTTTTATCATTTAGAAATGTAATTAATTATTTTAGTTTAGTTTGTATTTAATTAAAATATCATTTATTAATAAAATAAAAGAATTTAATTAAATGATACAATTATTCTAAATATCATTGAATTTTAAAAAAAAATAAATCATAACAAAAATAAATCATTTAATTAAATTTAATAAAATATATAAATTAATGAATAGTGCCATCATTCCAGAACAAATTCCAATCCAAGAAATTCCTCAAGTTCAATTAAACAACACAAACATAAATCAAAATATTCAAATATCTTCAGATCAATTAGACAAAAGTAAATTATTAAAAATATAATTAAAAATTAGGAAGACATAGAAGATCAAAACATGAAAAAGAAGGAAGAATATATAATTGTGAACATTGTGGAAAATCATATTTAAGTAAACCAGCTTTAAATAACCATTTAAATACTAAACATGCTGAAATTCTAAAACAAATGAATATTGAGAAAAGAAAAAGAGGAAGACCTAGAAAATATGTAAAAAATAATTATTTATCATATTTTTTTTTAATTTGTTTTTTTAGCTTGTTGATTCTTCTGAAAATAATAATTATGAAAAGTTGAAATATAATCCTTTTTTTCAAGATGAAAAAAGAAAGAAATTAGATGAAAATAATATTAATAATGAAGAAGTTGTCAAAAATATTTTTGAAAATTTATATAAAAAATATGGCGGGGTTTTATATAAAAATATAAATGAAGAAAAAGAAAATCCAATTTTAAATTATTTATTAAATCCAAATGAAATAAAAGATGAAAATATTAAAACTTGTGATGAAATAATTTGCAAATATTTAAATTATATTAAACCTTTAACAAATGAAAAATATTATACTTTTGTGACTAAATTTATTATTCTTTTTAGAGAATGTGTGAATGGAATTCAAGCTGAAAAAAATAATGAAAAATATGGTGAAAAAGAATATTCTTCGATTGAAAATGCAGAGATTTTTCCTGAACAATGTAATGAGTTTTTTTCTAATTTTCTTGAAAAAAATCATTTTTTTGATTTTTCTGATGATGATAAAAATGAATTAATTGAAATTATTCAACATTTTTGTTATTGGCTTTTTCTTAATGGATATACTAAATCAAAATTAAGTTTAGCTTCTTAGATAAATATTTATATATTCAGTAATTTTAATTTAACTTTTTTTAATATATTTTTTACTTTTTTTGAGTTTCCTCTTTTTATTTTTAATTCCTTTTTTTCCTTTTTATTTTTTTTTTGTTAATATTTAAATATTTTTTAAATTTGAAAAAGAAGGATAAAACAATTAAAAATAAGATTTACATAATAAATTAAAAATATTTATTCAAGAGTATAAATCAGATAATTAAAATGGATTAATTGAAGAATCAACAATAAAAACAAATTCAAATAAATAAAAAAAAACAGTTAAAAAATATCTTTAATAGTGTTTATGTCAATGAATATCAATTTAATTGTAAAGATGATATTTGAGAGAAATTTATTGAATAATTTGGAATCAATCCTAATAATGTTAATGTTATGAGTTATATATTCTCTAATGGTTCTTCTTTCACTTCTTTAACTTTATCCAATTTTATTATTATTATTGTTAAATTAATAAATCATGCTTAGATATAGATTTTCAAATTGAAATAAATAAGGATTTGTTAAATGAAATAAAACAATTAAAATTAAATTCAAAGAAAATATTGTTTATTGATTTATTTGAACAAATAATTATTTAAATTCATAATTCAAAGTCATTTAAAATTAATATTTTTTTAAAATTTTTATGAATCAAATTTTATTAAAAGGAGGATTCATTTACACAATTTATTAGATAATATTATCAAAAATAATAATATATATTTTCTTATAATAATTTTTTATCATTACATATTGATTATTTATCTTTTAATATTTCAATATGAGAAGTAAATAAAAATTGATTATATTTAAAATTTAAAAAAAAAATAAGTTATACAATAAAAAAATAAAAAATGTCAGAAAGCATGAATAAATCAAGTAAAAATTCAGTTTCTAAAAACAATTCAGAAATAAACCAAATGAATGAAATGAACGAAAGTCAAAAATTTAGTATAAAAGAAGGCAAATCAGAAAACAATTCAATGAACAAGAGTTTACATTCAAATAATAATAGTATAAATATTTCTCAAAGTTTATCAATAAATAAAAATGATTTAAATTCATCCCAAGGAAGAAGAGAAAATTTAGATAAAATTCAATTAAGGAAAATTCAAGCAAATGCTTTTGAGAATTATATTAATGAAACTGGAATTTCAACTGCTTTTCAATTAATTTTTTCTGAATTAATAACAAAAAAAATTCCTGTTGAAAATTATTATACTTATACTGCAAGTCGTTTAAGAGAAATTGGAAGAGAATTAGAAGAAATAAAAGCAAGAAGAAAAAAAAAAAATAATTAAATATTATTATTATTATATAATTATATATAAAATAAAATAAATTTAATTAAAAAAATTACTTCCTATAAATTAAAAATAAATAAAATATTTATAAAAATATTTTGTAAAAAAATATAAAAAAAAATGGATCAAGGAAACAATAATTCGTATGTAGATTTTGAATCTCTTCAAAAAATTCTTGGTTTAAACGATATGACTCTTTTTATGGGATATTTAAAAGAAATATACAAAGATTTAGCAGAAAGGTCAGAAGAAGATAAAAAAAAAGGAATAAACAAAGTAACATTTTATGATTATATTAAATTACCAATTTTCATTGGAGAAAAATTATTTTGTGCACTTGATAAAAATCAAGATAATTTTTTAAATTCAGAAGAATTTATTGAAGGCTTATTAAATTTATATATGGGTGATTTTGATTCTACTTTAGAAATTATTTTCAGAATGTTAGATTTTGATAAAGATGGATATATTAATAAAGAAGATATTAAAGTAATATTATCTTATCTTCCTTTAAAAGCAGATAATTCTGAAATTGAATATAAATTTCAAATGCAAAGTTTAAGTGAAATTGATGAAATATTAGAAAATACTTTTGAAAATAATAAAAAATTAAATGAAGCTGAATTCTCAAAAGTTATTCAAAATAAGAAAAGTGATATTTATTTACAAATATTATGTTTTCTTTATCAAAAAAAACCTTTTAAAGACCAAAATGTTCGTCCTTTAAAAGCTTCAAAAAGAAAAATAACATATACCCCAAAAAATAAAACTTTAACTCCTAAAATATCATATAATGAATTGAGTAAAAAAGTTTTTATTACTCCTTCTAAAAAATCTACTTTTTCACCTGCTGAAGCTTTTTTAGCTTCGGCTCAAATTAAAGAAGCTTTTTTAACTCCAGATTCAAAAAAGAGTTTTATTGATATTAATACTCCTCAAATGTCTGGAATGAAAGGAATGATTAGAATGAATAATGAATTAATTCCTAATAATAATGAAAATAAAAATATTCAAAATTCTAAAGATTGTTTTCAAAGTCCTTCTCAATTTTTCAAAAAAAGTACTTTAGAACGAAAAAAATTAAAAAAACAAAATGAACTTGATAATTTTGATATGGCTTCTAATTTAATTAAAATTCAACAATTAAATTTAAATGTTGATTCTGATAGTTCAAGTGATGATGAAGAAGAGAAAAAGAAAAAAAAATTAGAAAAAGAAAAAAAAGAGAAAAAAAAAGAAAAAAAAAAGGAAGAAAAAAAAGGTAAAAAAAATTTAAAAGAAGAACAAGAAAAAGATGAAATATTATATGAAAATTGGGTATGTAAGATATCAAATTCAAATAAATTATTAAAATATTTTTTAGTGGTAATTGGAAAGGATATTTTTTATTATAAAACAGCTTCAAAAGAAGAATTATTAGGAATGCATAATTTAAGTGGATGTTATATAAAACCAAACGGAGATAAATTAATGAATGGAGTAAAATTATATTGTTTCCAAATAATATTTCCTACAAAACATAGAAATTTTTATGTAACATCAAAACAAATAGCAGAAGATTTTATAATAAATATAAAGAAAGGAATGGGATACTTAAATTTTTTTGATTATTATGAAATGTTAGATGATATAGGAGAAGGGAAATTTGGATTAGTCAAATTAGGAATTCATAAAAATACTAATGAAAAAGTAGCAATTAAAATTATTCAAAAATCTTCAATGAAAGATAATGATGCTGAATTAGTAAAAACTGAAATTGATATAATGAAATTATGTCATCATCCAAATATAGTTAGATTATTAGATCATTTTGAAAATGCAGAATATATATTTATTGTCATGGAATATTTATCTGGTGGTTCATTATCTAATTTTTTAAAAGTTAATAAATTTACTTTATCAGAAAAAAAAATATGTGAAATAATATATCAAATTGCTTCTGGGTTAAAATATTTACATCAATATGGAATTGTTCATAGAGATTTAAAACCAGATAATATTATGTTAACTGAAACAGAAGATATGAATCAAATTAAAATAATGGATTTTGGATTAAGTAAAATTATGGGACCAAATGAAACTGTTGATGATGGTTTTGGTACTTTATGTTATGTTGCTCCTGAAGTTTTGTTAAGAATTCCTTATAATAAAGAAATTGATATTTGGTCAATGGGAGTTATTTTTTATTATATGACTTGTGGAATTTTACCTTTTGATGATAATTCTGATAATGAAGAAATTATTGGAAAAAAAATCGTTTTTTCTGAATGTAAATTTCCTAAAGATAAATGGGCTTTGAGAGATGAAGGAATTATTGAATTAATTAAAATGTGCTTGAAAAAAAAAATAGAACAAAGAATTACTATTAATGAATTTTTAGATAGTCCTTTATTTAAAAAGTATAATTTAAATTAAAGTAAGATTTGTCAATAGTGAAATTTTACGAATTATAGGTATTAAATTTAATTATTTTTCGTAAAAAAGATTCTTATTCTTTATTTTTGTTATTAAAAATGTCAATAAGTTATTAATATATTAAATGTAATTAATTTGATTATGAATATGATGTGTTATATTAAATTATGTTACTGAGTTAATATTGAAATTTGGATAATAATTATTCTTTTAAAAATTTTGTAGTTAGCTTGTAAATAAATGAGTGAAATATTAAGTTTTGTTTTTATTAAATTAAATACCAAAAAAAATGTCCATTAGAGATTGTAAAAAGAATGGGCAAATAATAATATAGTATGGATTTATTAATTTACTGAAAATATATTAAATGTTAATTAAATTATTGTTCAAAAAATTTTTTATTAAATATAAATAAAACATTAAATAAAATATATTAAAATTGCTCTATTTGAACTTTAATAAATTCATTTGTTAATCCATTTTTATCTGTCTCTTGAATTGTATTAAAACGAAATCTTGTATTTACTATTGTTGGACTTGATAATTTAACTATTTTAAATTCAGATATTTGTTGATTATCAATAATAAAATTTGAAAAAAAATTTGATTCTATCTTATCTTTTAATCCTTTATTTGTATTCATTTTTTTTACTTTTATAAAATTAAAGAAATAATTAAATTTCTAATTATCAAATATAGATTTTTAGATTTTTATTGAATTATAAAAATTAAAAGATTTAATAAAAGTGTAAAGAAAAAAAGAAGTAAAAAAATAATTAAGGTTAAAATGAAAGTCCAAAACAAAGATTCAAAACAAAACATTTTAAAATTTTCAGAAAATGAATTAAATAATATAAAAAATAATGAAAAAACAATAGAAAATTTAAAAGAAGATTATTATGATGATATATCAAAAATAGCAAAAGCAATAAAAAGAATAAAAGTATCAGAAAAAGAAAAAAATATAGAAAAAAAAGAAAATATAGAGGATATGATAATAAAAGAAGAAGAAAATAAAAATTCAAAATTAAATATAAACGATTTAAATAATTTTGGTATTCTATCAAATATAAAAGGATTAAATTTAGATTCTTCTCCAAATAATAAAACTAAAGATGGAACACCAACTCCTTCAAGTTTACAAGAATATAGATTTAATTTAATTAAAATGATGGATGATGATTCAAGAAGAAATTATCAATCTAAATCTACTTTTTTAAATAACATTCATACCCCATCATCTAAAAATGAAAATGAAACTAATTTTAGTTTCTTTTTAAAAAATAATTTAAATAATTATAATGATAATTCTTTAAAATTTGAAACTCCTAAGAATGAAAATCAAAAATTAACTATTCCTAATGAGTTTTTTGAGAATGAAGATAATATTAATACTTTAAATCATGTTGAACAAGGAATTAATAATTTAAATAGTTTAGATGGGAATATTTTTATTGATGAAAGTAATAATGATATAAATTATAATAATAATACCAAGAATTATAATGGAGTTTATGATTCTCTTAATATCGATAATATTAATCAAATTAATCAAAACAATAATTTTGCTCAATATATTTCGCAAAATCAAAATCAATATAATTTTTTAAATAATAATAATAATAATAATCTAATATCAAATTTTCAAAACCAACAAAATTACTATGCTTATCAAAACATATATAATACTAATAATTATTTATTAAACCCTAAGAATAATCCTATAATAAACGTAAATATAAATACAGGAACAAACAATTGTAATAATAATAGCAATTCAAATAGCATAAATTCAAACAATAATTATCAACAAAATAATTATATAAATTTAAATAATAACTTAAATGGAATAAACTATCCTCAACTGTTTAATGTAGGATATTTAAATAATAATAAAGGAGTAAATAAAAAAAAAGGGAAAATGACTTTAAAAATGAATGTAAATAATATGTCATTAGGTGAGTTAATAAAAAATAGTGATGTCATATGTAAAGATCAAGCAGGATGTAGATTACTTCAAAAAAAAATTGATGAACAGCCAGAAATTGCAATGAAAATTTTAAGTGTTTGTTTTGAAAAAATTATAGAAATAATCACTGATCCTTTCGGGAATTATTTAGTCCAAAAATTGTATGAATATATGACTGAAGAAAAATTTCTTCAATTAATAGCCTTAATTAAATTTGATATATATCATATTTGTATAAATTCTTTTGGAACAAGAGCAATCCAAAAATTAATTGATTATTTAAACACTGAAACTTTAATGAAAAATTTTTTAAATTTAATTAAATCAATTGTAAAAGGAATTACTGTTGATATTAATGGAAGTCATATTCTTTTAAAAATGGTAGATTTAAAAAATAATTTAGTTAATAAATGTATTTTTGAAGAAATAAAAGATAATATATTATATATAGCAATGCATAAACATGGTTGTTGTGTTTTACAAAAATGTATTGAAAAAGCAAATTCAGAAGATAAAGATAAAGAAAAATTAATTGAAAGTTTAATAAATAATTGTGAAATTTTAATCAGTGATCAATGTGGAAATTATATTATTCAATTTATTATTTCTTTAAAAAATGATAAAGTAAATGAAAAGGTAGTTTCAATATTAATAGGTAATTTAGAGGAATATTCAAAACAGAAATTTTCATCTAATGTAGTCGAAAAAATATTTGAATGTTGTTCCCTTAGAATTTGTCAGAAATTAATTGATGTTTTAAAATATAATGATAAAATGATTTTAGGTATTTTATTTGATAAATTTGGAAATTATGTTTTGCAAAAGGCTCTTCAAAGAGCTGATGAATCTACTCGATATCATATTTTAGGAATTATTGCTCCTCATTTATATAAATTAAAAAATTATTCTTTTGGATTGAAATTATATTCTAAATTAATTATTACTTATAGTTATTTAGGTACTGCAATTTTAACTAAAAATGAAAATCAAGATTTCAATAAAAATCCTTTCAATAATCTTTATTATTCTAATAATAATTATGGAAAAAATGAAATAAATTATAACAATAGTATTAACAATTATAATAATATTGATATGAATTTATATTTTAATCCTTAATTTTATAGGAATATAGAAGTATTATTTGTATATATCATAGATTATTAAAATATTTAATTGATATTATCTTTTTAATTATTTTTAGTGTCAATTTTTGTATTAATTTTATTTTATTGATTTTTAATTATTAATAGTTTTGATTAAATCATGATATATAATTTAATTTTAGTATTTTTTTTATATATTTAAAAAACTATAAAATTTTAATTTTTTATGAAATATTAATCTTTTAATATATTTATATATAAAAAATTAAACTAATGAAATAAATCTTTTCAATTTAATAATTTTCTTTTAACAAATTTAATTCAAATTACTAAATTAATTTAAAAAAATTGAATTAAAAATTAATTTGAATATGTATTCTTCAAATAGGAAAAACTTCAAGAATAATTATTTATTGTTGTCAAGAAACAAAAATAAAAGATCAACAAATAAATATAAACAATATGCACATAAGAAAATATCAAAAAAATATACAACTCCACAAACTTACTTAATAAATATCATAAATAATATAATATACAACGAAAAAACACATGTAGTAGCAAAATTTAAAGATTATTTAATTTTAGATGATAATAGTGAATTTTTAAAAAGATATTATAGAAAATATGAAAGTAATGCTAGATTACCTAAATTTTTTGAATATTATGGTACTTACTCAAAAATTTATCCTAATTATACTTCTCTACAAGAAGGTAAATTTATTTATAAAAATATTCAAAAAAAACAAAGAATGATTGATCTTCAAGAACAAATGGAAATTAAAAATAAAAAGAAATATTCTATTAATAGTTTAAATGAAGAAGAGAAAGAAAATGATGTTTTTTCAACAGATGTAATTCATTCTATTTTAAATGAAACTAATAAAGAAGATATTGAAACTTTATTTAATATTAATAGGGATAATTTGGTAAAAGAAGAAAAAATATTCTATGAAAAAGTTTATGATATTATTGAAACTATTGAAAAATATAAAAATGCAAATAATAATGTTCATTCTGTTATTCATTTAGATAATAATTCTCCTAAAAAAAATAAATCCCCCAATAAAAATTGTCTTAATAAGAATGATATTTTATTAAAAAAATATTATAATTTATTTGCTTCTGATTTAAAAGGGAATATTACTTCTAAAAAACTAATAAAAAATAAAAATAATAGTATGAATATGAATAATAAGGTAAACAAAAAGAATTTAATATCAAATAAAAACAGTAATAAAAATTTAAATAATGAAGATAATAATTCAAAAACAGATAGAACATTAATAGAAAAATTAGAAAATAATTTTTTACAATTATCAAAAAAAAATTTATTATTTTCAAAAAAAAATTCTAGTAATACTCAAAGAGAAAGTAAAAGAGAACATTCTTCAATGTCAAAAAGTAATATAAGTTTAAATTCACAAAAAATAAAAAATACTAAATTACCTTCAAAAAATATTGGTCAAAAGTCATTAAATATTAATAGTGTTAAAAATTTTAAAATACCTTTAACATATAGAATAAATAAAATAGATCATTTAATTTCATCAAATGAAACTTATATAAAATCACCTTTGACAAATAGAAGTTCTAGTGGAAAGAGTATTTCTAATCAGAAAAATAATATTAATATATCTTCTATTAAAAATAAAATAATAAATTTAAATAACAATAATCAAAATAATTCTTCAAGTAAGAAAATAACAAATAATATAATCTATATTATTAATCAAAATCCTTTTCCAACAAATATTAATTTTTATAATAATAATATTAATCAAATATTTTCTAATAATAATATAAACATAAATAAACCTAATTCTTCAAGAACTTTAATTTCAAAGAAAAAACAGACAAATATTAATTCAAAGAAGAAAAATAATGATAATGGAAGTTCAAAAGAAAAAAAAGATAACAACTCAAACAATAAAAATAAAATTCAAAAAAGAAATCAATCAACTATAATAAATTCTGCAAGTAATAATTTATTAATGACATCAAGAGATGTTCATTATAAAGAAATTAATTTAATTAAAAATACTTTGAAAGGAAAAAGAGATAAAAGTAATAAAAATAATAATAGTACATATAATAATAAAAATAAAGATGAAGTTAAAATAAATTTAAAACAACAAAGTTCAGTGAGTAGGAATAAAAAATTAGAAAATTATAATCAAAATGGCTATTCTATTAATAAAGGAAGTGAAAGTGATTCTTTATCAAAAGTTGCTTTTATAGATGTTATTCATATGAAAAAAAATATCATTAAAGGAATTAATATTAAAAATTTTTCCAAAGTTTTTAATGTTAATTTATCTCAATCAAAAAATGACAATAATAATAAATAAGTAATTAATGAGTTTATTAATTATTTCTAGAATTTTTCATTTTTTTATATATAATATAAAATTTTTTCTATATTATAAAAATATATTATTTATAATAAGTAATAATAACATAATAAATATATTATAACTTAATATAATAATACCAATAAAGACTTAATTTCTGAAATTATTATTCATTATAATTACCATTAATTCTTTGAATATGTCTTTAATTCAATTTATTCTTTTTTCTATTTGAAAAACAACAATTATATTCCCTTTTTTTATTCGGGTTATGTAAACTTTGGCCTCTACATCTGATAAAAGTTCTCAGCTACAATTACTAGTTCTCCCCTACAATTACTTTTTTACATTCTCTCCATGTGTTTTTGAAATAGTTGCATACATTTCTGTAAAAGATACTAAATCTTGTTCCTAACTAATTTCATTTGTTGCATGATCTTGGATTTCATTTCCAGGACCAAATTCTATACAACAAACTCCATTTCTTCCTTTGATAATAAATCTATTTATAGAAAATTTCCATTTCACAAGAAGTGATCTTTTTTCCTCATCTCTAGTATCTTTTGAACTAAGTCTCTTGTCAGTATTAAACAAGTTCTTATATTTTTCAAATATTGATTCACAAGGTGGATCATTTGGTGTAAGTCATCATTTGGTAACAGTATATGATGGTGATTGATAATTATATATAGATATTACTATATCTTTTATATATTTTTTGAAAACAGGTACTCTTATCTCTTAAAGATATGATTAAAATTTTTCTCTTGCCGTGATTCTTCAATTAAGTGATACCCAACATCCATCTCCAACTGCACAACTTCTTGGCTTGTATAATCGATTTGAGATACTGTTACTATTCCTTTCCCAAGGAAGTTTGTTGCTTCTGCTTCTTAGTTAAATTTAGGTTCAAGTATTTTTACTAGTCCTTTTATCTCAGTATTAGAAACATTTTTATTTAAGGATGTAACATCTTGTAATATATCCTCTATTTTATAAATTGCATTATCGCTTCTTTCAGGAGAAGAACAATGAGATGAAATTCTACTCACTTCAACTCTTATTTCCAAACGGCCACAATGACCTCTATATATAACTCCATCAGTAAGTACTGTTTTTACTACAAACACAGGAACAAATTTTATCTTCCTTTATAATATTTTGCCAACAAAGTCCATCACAGTCTTCTTCTTGAATTGTAAATCAGTGTCATTGAGTGCATCAAAAGCAAATATTCTTTTTCCAATTCCAATGAAACCATACTTATTACCCATTTTGTCAATTACACTTGTAAAACCAACTTTCTTCATTTTCATTATCTATGACTTTTTATGTTCTTTTTCATCGCATGATTTCCCTGGAAATTTTACAATATTTCTCAAAAAAGCATCATATCTTTTTGATAGGCTTTTTCTTTGATTTGAGCTAATTTCTTGCTTGTTAAATTAATCATTTTTTTTTATCTCCTTTTTTTTATAATTTTTAAAATTAAATAATTGTTTAAAACTAACGGTCTTTTCCACCCCAGATAATATTTTCATATCTTTCTGGATCTGTATTTCCTTCAGTAGAGAAAAGGAGTACTTTAGAATTTGCATCAAGTTTTAATTTGATTTTTAAATCTGAATATTTGGGATCTTTCATTATAGAAACAAGAACACCAAATGGAACAGCTCCTGATTCTCCAGATACTACTTGTGGATCTCCTTTTATAGGAGCAGACAACATTCTCATTCCAAGTCGAGTTACATTATCATCTGCAGATACAAAGCAGTTAACATGATTTCTCAGTATATCCCAAGAAGTTATATTTGGCTCTCCACAACATAAACCTGCCATTATACTATCCATTTCCCCACCAACAATAACTGTCTCACCTGTATTTTTTTCTGCACTTTTATATAAACAATCTGCCACTGAGGTTTCAACAACTACCATTATAGGTGGATTGTCTTTATATTTATTTGTAAAAAATCCAACTATGCCTCCAGCAAGGCTTCCGACACCTGCTTGAATAAAAATGTGGGTTGGTCTTTCACCAAATTGCTCTGATGATTCAAGTGCCATAGTTCCATATCCTTGCATAATCCATGAAGGTATTTTCTCATATCCTTCCCATGCAGTGTCTTGAATTATAACAGAATGTGGTGTTTTTGCTGATTCAGCTGCTGCTTTTCTCACACAATCATCATAATTATATTCTTCAATAGTTGCTTCAGCATTTTCAGCCTTTATAGCATTAAGTCTATATTGTGTAGATCCCTTTGGCATATATATTACACACTTTTGACCAAGTTTATTTGCTGCCCATGCAACACCTCTTCCATGATTTCCATCTGTTGCAGAAAAAAAAGTTACTACATTTCCTAAATCTTTTTTCAAATCATCACTTGTCAAATATTTGTAATCAACAGTTGTAATGTCTCTACCAAGTTCATCTGCTATATGTCTTGCTATTGCATAAGACCCACCAAGCACTTTAAATGCATTTAATCCAAACCTATAAGATTCATCTTTAATGCAAACTTTCTCAAGGCCTAAAAATTTTGCCATCTCTTTTAAGTTTGCAAGTGGTGTTTCAGAATACTGGGGAAAGCTTTTATGAAACACTCTTGCTTTTTCAACTTCTTTCACATCCATTAAAGGAAGATTCTTGTCATCTGATTTTGGCATTTCATTAATCTTCCATTTAAAATTTGTATTTTTCATTTATTCTCTCCTCTTATAATATATTTAAAAATTTTTATAACTTTTTAATAATTTATTAATCAGTTTATTTATACTCATGGTAAAATCTATTTTAATCAGGGTAATTCTTTTCTCAATGCTAGCATATATATGCTACTTCTTTGAAAGGCTGTTTCCCTCAATTTATTGTTTACTTCTTATTGTCTTAAATTGTTTATAGATATGTATGGTTTCCTTCTAGCACAAGCCGGCAACAATTCAGTATCTATTAATTCTTATAGGAATGGAGGTGGATACAAAAAGTTTCATGAGCATAAATAAATTGATTGATATCTTATTCTTTGAAGGAAGTACCAAATTATGTCGAATATTCTTTATCTCGGATTTGATATTAGCAAAAATACCAATATCTTTTACATTATGCTACCTAATGACAAAAAATATGATGAAAAACTAAATCATTATATTGTTAATTAATTTTGCTAATTCTTCAATACTAGATTAGCAAATTAATTCATATTGATTAATTTGATTAATTTGTTCTTATAAATTATTAATTTCATTGTATTCAGAATGTTGAGAGTGTATACAATAATATGATGAACTGTATTTGGATATTCTATAAAATCTAATCTTTTATCATATAATTCCTTTAATTTTTCTTTTTCTTCTTTTATATTATATGTTTTTTCTCTTTTTTTAAACACATTTCCATTTATACATCAAATTCAATAAGTGATTCAATTTAAAGAATATTTTGTTTGTCTCTGTTTTATCATCAAAATTTAAGTTTTGAATGTCTTTTTCTAATTTATCTCTTTATTTTTTATTTTATTTATTTTCATTTGAATAATTTATGTATAGTGTTTTTCTTTTATTTCATTCATTTTTTTTGAATAATTATTTAATCTTTATTTTTTTCAAAAGGAAGAATAAATTTTACTTTATATTTATAGTTATCTTCTTCATTTTTAAATTTAAATTAATATTTTATAATATATTTTTATTTTTATCTGATTCAAAGACTTTTATATATTCATTTATCATTAAATTATTACAGTCAATATTTCTTTTAATTGATTATTTTTATTTTATTATATTCTAATTCTATTATTGTTTTTTCAAGAGATTTATAATCTCTTATTATATTATCAGCTTTTTGTTAATTGATTACTTTGATTTGGGTTTATTCTTTTATATGATTTTATTTGTTCGTTTAACATTTTTATTTTTTCTTCTTTTACTTTTATTATTCTTTATTTTTTATATTTTCTCTCATTGAATAATATGATGTTATATTTAAACCACTAAAATTTGTATATGAATTATTTTTTTTATGGATTTAAAATTGAAATCTTCCTTTTTTAATTATGTAAAAAATGGATAATTTTAAATTTTTTAAATTTATATATAATTTAATGATGTTATTTATATTATCATTTAAAAGATTTTTCATTCTTGATTGAGATTATTGTATTTCACTGGAGTTTTTTTCCTTTTATGACATCTTTCACTTTTTTCAGTTTTAATAAATTCATTATCAATAGTATCTTCTGCCCAATGAACTTTGACGTTTCTATGAATATGCATATTTTCCATTTGATTACTTAATTCATCATAATTTCTCTCATTGTTACAATCATTAAACATACTTAATTTAAATTATTATTTAAAAAACTAAATTTATACTAAAAAAAACCAATAAAAGCTATTATAAAAAAATAAAAAAAACGTTAAAAAACCTACTCAAAATTTAAGAATAAATTAAATAAAATTCCAAAACTAAAAATGAAAAATTACAAATTAGATTGCATATATAAATCATAGAAAGTTCCTTTTCTACTATTAATTAAAGCACTAGGTTTTCCTTGTTCAATTAATTCTCCTCTTTGTAAAACAATAATTCTGTCATAATTAATAATAGTTTTAATTCTATGAGCAATAGTAATAACTGTAGAATCCCTAAGTGATTTTTCAAGAGATTGTTGAATTAAAGTTTCTGTTTTATAATCAATACTTGAAGTAGCTTCATCCATAATAATGATTTTACTTCTTCTTAAAATGGCTCTTGCAATACAAATTAATTGTCTTTCTCCAACAGATAAATTTAATCCTCCTTCAGAAACTCTATATTTTAAACCATTTTTCTTACTTAACATATATTCTAATCCAATTTCTTTCATTTGTTCTTCAATTTCTTCATCAGTAAATTTATCTATTGGATCTAAATTTTGTTTTAAAGTACCTTCAATTAAAGTTGGATCTTGTGGAATTACTGTTATTATTTCTCTTAAAAATTTTAATCCTATTTTAGTAATATCTACATCATCAATTAATATTTTTCCTGTATGAGGTTCTAATATTCTAAAAACACATAAACATAATGTTGATTTTCCACTTCCAGTTCTTCCAACAACTCCAATTTTTTCATGTGGATTAATGTCTAAATTTAAATTTTTTAATGCTACTTCTGTATCAGGTCTATATTTTGCTGAATAATTTATAAAGGTCAATCTTCCATTTTGAGGGAAATTAGTTTTTCTTAAATTTTCATCTCCTTTTTGAACAAAAGCATTTTCTTGTACTATTTGAGTAAAGGCATCACATCTTTCTATTGATGCTAATAATCTTTCAAATAAGGTATATTGTTCAAAGAAATTATATGTGAAATCTATTAATTTTAAAGTATATGTTAAAAGAAGCCCAATTGCATCTGGTGAAATATAATTTTTGAAAATGATTGAAAAAGCTAAAACAATGAACAATAAACAAAAAGATACTAAATCAATATTTAAAGCAAACCATGAAGTACAACCATTTTGATATATTAAAACTTTATAAAAATCATCTAATCTACTATGATATTTTTTTCTGAAATTATCTTGGAAATTAAATCCTCTTATTGAAGTTATTCCATTTAAAGTTTCTGAAAATCCACTAATTATAGGAGATCTAGTTCCTCCTTCTAAATGATTTAAATCTCTTCCTCCTTTAATATAAAATTTAAATATATTATAATCTATTAATACCATAATAGGGAAGAAAAATATTGAATACCAATTAAATAATATTGAAACAAAAACACAGGATAATAATTGGAAAAATAAACGAAAAGTAGAATTAAACGTCCAGAAAAATTTTACTGAATTATCTAAATCTTTTGATAATCTATTTAAAACTTGTGCTCTTGGAACAACATCATGAAATAAGTTTATTGGAGCTTGAAGTAATCTAGTAAGTAAAACATTATGCATTTTTTTATTATATTTTATAATTCCTCCCACAACAATTAAAGTTCTCACAAAAATAAATACAATAGCCAAAATAGAAACAGCTGAATAAATATATAAATAAATCATATTTTGATCTTTTGTTAAATTTTCATTAAGAGACCAAATTGTAATAACATAATCAGAACTAAATTCTGACATTTTCCAGAAGATATTTATTAAAACAACTAAAATTAAAAAGAAAATTCCTCCAGAATATGTAAATAAATTTTGATAAACTACAATTCTATTTTCATCATTTCTACTTTGAACATCTTCTCTAGTTAATTTATGAACAGCAGTTTTTTTTTTAGCTTTTTCAATATATTCTTGAATTTTATCTTCATGATTATGAACAGTTTCAAATTCAGTATCAACTAATTCCATAAGAGGTTGATTAGAAGGAACAACAGAATTTTTTCTTTTTTCTTTCCTAACATATTTTCTAAAAAAATCTTTATTAGCAGCTTCTTCTGCAGAACCATAAAAATCAATAACCCCTCTATTCATATGAATAACATGTTTAACATAAGGAATATATTGTAAAGCATGAGTAGCGAAAATAACAGTTTTTCCTTTTAAATAAGTTTGAATAACTTCATTAAATATATTCATTCCAACAAAAGCATCAAGAGCAGATAAAGGATCATCAAATAAATATATATCTGCATCACTATAAACTGCTCTTGCTAATGCTATTCTTGTTTTTTGACCTCCTGATAAATTTACTCCTTTATCTCCTATTTCAGTAAAATCTCCTCTTAAAAAAATTTGGAAATCTGGTTTTAATTGACATATATCTACGATATGATTATATTTTTCTTCTTCAAAATCTTTAAAAAATAATATATTTCCTCTTATTGTATCGTTTAATATCCATGGATTTTGACTAACATATGCAATTGAACCATTAACTTTTATTTTTTTATTTTCTTCTCCTAATATATCTAAATTATTTAATATTGCATTTAATAAACATGTTTTTCCTGATCCTACATCTCCTACTATTGCTATACAATCTGCTTT